>Ga0070741_10003341_pt1 | contig 40168 bp, 31 predicted proteins | sample Coa_R1_4_FD_66440 | JGI IMG/M metagenome (GOLD analysis project Ga0070741, IMG submission 66440) | Surface soil microbial communities from Centralia Pennsylvania, which are recovering from an underground coalmine fire - Coalmine... | ecosystem: Environmental > Terrestrial > Soil > Unclassified ...
TTTTCACGCGGATAAAGTAGTATTTGCCGCACCGCGATTTTTGGCCAAGTACCTGATTGCACCGTATCGCGATAATCCGCCCGCTTATCTTGATGAGTTTCAATACGGCGCATGGATGGTTGCTAATCTGACATTGCGTGACCGTCCTGCTGTCGCTGGTTTTCCGCTCTGCTGGGATAATGTTTTTTATAACAGTAAATCACTTGGTTACGTCGTTGCGACACATCAACGCGGAATCTATTACGGACCGACAATCTTCACTTATTATTATCCGTTGTGCGATTCCAATCCCCGAGAAGCGCGCCAGCGGCTGCTTTCGACGGATTGGAATGGCTGGGCCGATGTCGCGCTTTCGGATATGTCGTTTGCTCATCCTGAGATTCGCGATTTGACTGACCGATTGGATGTGATGAGATGGGGACACGCAATGGTCAAACCTCGACCAGATTTTATCTGGAGCGGAGCGCGCGAAAAAGCGGCCGCGAGTTTCCGCGGGATCCATTTCGCTAATACCGATTTGAGCGGCGTGCCGCTTTTTGAAGAGGCTTTTTATCATGGCATCCGAGCAGCAGAAGAGATCCTGGCTGCCAGCGGCATTAGATTCGAGAAAATGATTTGATTCCGAAGTGGCGCAGACATTCAGTCTGCGCAAGTGACGAAGTCACCCATTTCGTGTCAACCTGAACGTAGGTTGAAATGCGCAGACTGAAGTTCTGCGCCACTTTTATGGCGACAGTAACAGTTGCAAGGCCACAGACAAACGTCGAACCACAAGGGAAATGGTTGTTTTCCGCGACCACCGACCTGAGCGTGTTTCTGGGCAGCGCTCTGCTTGCAATGATCGCATTGGGGATCGGCGCCTGGGCGGGAGTGTTCCACGGTTCAACTCCTGATTGGACTTGGATTCCGGCTGTACTGCTAGTCGACGTTGCGCATGTCTATTCGACAGGTTTTCGCGCTTACCTGGATAAAACAGAGTTTCGTGGCAGACCGTGGCTTTACTCTCTCGTGCCAGTGATTAGTTTACTCGTCGGAATTGGTCTCTATGCGATTGGTGACCACTATGGGATTGGCGAAATCACCTTTTGGCGAATTCTAGCTTATCTCGCAGTATTTCACTTTGTCAGACAGCAATATGGCTGGGTGGCGCTTTATCGAAGTCGGCTGGGTGAAAGGGATCGATTCGGGTATTGGCTCGACAGCATCACTATCTATGCCGCGACTCTTTATCCATTGATTTATTGGCACGCGCATTTGCCGCGCAGGTTCTGGTGGTTCCTGACAAATGATTTTGCTGTTGTGCTGCCGCACGGAGTCGATTCGTATGTTGCTCCGCTTTATTGGCTGATTCTTTTCTCATACGCCATTCGATCAGTATATGTCTGGATCATATTGCGGCGGCCGAACCCGGGAAAAGATATCGTTGTCGCGACGACTGCGCTCTGCTGGTATGTGGGAATCGTTGCGTTTAATTCAGATTACGCATTTACCGTTACAAACGTTTTGATCCACGGGATACCGTATCTTGCGCTCATCTATTGGTATCAGCGCAGGCAGTTAAATTCATCGAGCAGCAGTTTAACCAAAGCTTTTTTTGCGCACGGACCATATCTGTTTCTGGGAGTATTGTGGTTCTGTGCTTATGCAGAAGAGTTGGTGTGGGACAGAGCAGTCTGGCACGATCGCGCCTGGTTTTTCGGCGCAGGATGGAACGTGGATTATTTGAAGCTGCTGTTTGTTCCGTTGCTCGCAGTCCCCCAGATAACGCACTATGTTCTTGACGGTTTTTTATGGAGACGCAGAGCGACACCCGATCTGTTCAAGCCATCAGCCAAAAATTAACCGCGTGGCTTAATGTTAGCCCGTATAAAGGCGATGATGTCTTCGGTCGATGCGCCGGGGGTAAATATCTCTGCTACGCCTTCTGATTTAAGTTTCGGGATATCTTCGTTAGGTATAATACCGCCGCCAAAGACCATCACGTCATCCAGACCTTTTTCGCGGCAGAGTTCGATTATTCGCGGAAACAAAGTCATATGCGCTCCCGAAAGGATCGATAGACCAATGGCATCGACATCTTCCTGCAGCGCAGCGTTTACGATTAGCTCGGGCGTTTGACGGAGACCGGTGTAGATTACTTCCATTCCGGCATCGCGAAGAGCTCTGGCAATCACTTTGGCTCCGCGGTCGTGCCCGTCGAGTCCGGGCTTTGCGATAAGAACACGTATCTTTCGATCTGACATCAGCAATCTTTCTTTAAAGATTAACCACAGAGGCACAGAGACACAGAGAATTCTATGCTTTTTCTCTGTGTCTCTGTGCCTCTGTGGTTAAAGATTTTGTCCATTTAAAATGCAGGCTCTTCGTAGAGACCGAACACATCCTTCAATGCATCGCACATTTCGCCCAATGTGCAGCCTTCGCGTACGCCTTCAATCAGCAACGGCATTGTATTGGCACCGCCGGCCGCGCCTTTACGCAACGCGTCGAGAGTGCGCTCCACTGCGCCTTTGTCGCGGCGACTGCGCAACGCGTTCAGCCTCTTTTCCTGGTGGCGAGCAACCGATTCGTCAATGTAGAGAATCGGAACCTGCTGCTCCTCTTCCATCTGGAATTCGTTTATTCCGACAACGATCTTTTCTTTGCGTTCAACTGCCTTCTGATATTGATACGCCGATTCCGCAATCTCTTTTTGGGGGAAGCCACGCTCGATTGCCTCAATCATTCCGCCCATTTCGTCGATCTTGCGGAAGTAGTCAAAAGCGCCTTCTTCCATTTCGTTGGTCAGTTTCTCTACGAAATATGAACCGCCAAGCGGATCAATCGTGTTTACAACTCCAGTCTCGTGCGCAATGATCTGTTGAGTTCGCAAGGCCAGCAATGCAGCCTGCTCTGTAGGCAACGCCAGTGCTTCGTCGTAACCGTCAGTATGAAGAGACTGCGTGCCGCCCAGAACCCCGGCCAGAGCCTGAATCGCGACGCGGATCAAATTGTTGAGCGGTTGCTGAACCGTCAACGAAACACCTGCTGTCTGAGTGTGGAACCGCAGCATCAGTGATCGCTCGCTCTTTGCATTGAAACGATCACGCATCACCTTTGCCCAGATCCGGCGAGCGGCGCGATATTTAGCTATCTCCTCAAAGAAATCATTATGCGCGTTAAAGAAGAAACTAAGTCTTGGCGCGAAAGCATCGACGTCCAGTCCAGCTCTTACACCATACTCGACATACTCGATTCCGTCACGGAGCGTAAACGCCAGCTCCTGCAAAGCCGTCGCGCCAGCTTCACGAATGTGATAGCCGGAAATCGAAATCGAGTTCCATTTCGGCATGTGCTCAGTACAGAACTTGAATGTGTCTGTGATCAACCGCATTGAAGGTCGCGGCGGATAGATCCATTCCTTCTGCGCAATGAACTCTTTCAGGATATCGTTCTGCAATGTTCCCGACAGCTTCGAAATATTACATCCCTGACGCTCGGCTGCGACCAGGTACATGGCAAAGATCATCGATGCCGAGCAGTTGATGGTCATCGAGGTCGTTACTTCTTCCAACGGAATGCCGTCAAACAGCACCTGCATATCATCGACCGAGGCAATGGCAACACCGCACTTACCGACTTCGCCTTCTGATAGCGGATGATCCGAATCGTACCCCATCAATGTAGGCAGATCGAAAGCAGTCGATAACCCATGCTGCCCATTTGCAAGCAGATACTTGAACCGCGCGTTGGTGTCTTCAGCGGAACCAAAGCCCGCGAATTGTCGCATTGTCCACAGCTTGCCGCGATAGCCGGTGGGATGAATTCCGCGCGTATAAGGGAACTGTCCCGGGAAATTGATGTCGCGCTCGAAATCGGTTTCAGCCAGATCGTTTGGTGTATAAAGTCGATCTATGGGCTTGAGCGAAGTCGTCGTGAACTGTTTTGCGCTTTCCGCTTTCTTTTTCAGCGCGGGCTCGAGCGTCCGGTCTGTCCACTCTTGTTCTGCCTCTTCGATTCGGTTGGTAACCTCGGTCGATTTCATAATTGTCTCCGGCCACGACGTATGTATGGCTCTGCGCAGTAAATGGGAAAATACCAATTGAAAATAATAGGTTAGCTGTAGAAGAAGTGTCAAACAAAACACGGACAGTGCGGCAAGCTTGCCAGCCTGCTGATGGCACAGATGGTTAGCATTAAGGTCGCCACGGGCTGGCAGCGTGTTGTTAGCTGAAGAGTGGTCCGAGCTTTAATCCGCGCAAGGTGTGGAACCGCAGAGGCTAACGGCAGCAGCCAACCCACGTCCGACCTTGCCCTCAAGCCGGATCAGACAACTGCTGCATTTAGTAGCGACGTACCCGCCTTTGCACGGACTAAAGTTCGCACCACTTTTGGTGGAGACGTCTACTTATCTTCGTGAAACCATGCGTACTGACTTCCGTTCCAGAAAATAAATCCAGGTTGCGCGTCCAGCACTTCGGTGATTACGTCCCCGGCATGCTTTGTAAATATCGGTTTGGCTAACACCGACTGGGGAAGATCTTTAGACGTCCTCGATTTGACGTCTTTGCCGACAACATTTTTGAGCAAATATGCTTGCCTTGCGTTCGGATCTCGCCATCCGTTCGGACCAAAACCGTGAATAACAGCCAGCAGCTGATCAGCTGAATCAATGCGCTCCGGAAGAGAGTTCGCCGGCAATCGCTTTACCGCAGAAACCACATCGGTTACTTCTACTTTACGCGGCGCGCCGATGGTCCAGTTGGCTACTTCGCTGTTAAGGTCGACGGTCTTGCCCTGTGCTGGTTTGACCGTGATTGCTATGTCTTCGAAGCCATCGCCGTTAAAGTCGCCCACGATAAACTCTGACGCTCCGGTTGAATCCAAAACCACGTCGTTTTCAAATATGCGCGAAACAAGGTCCTTAACTTCATCTTCTGTGGGTTTTGTATGCGAAGCTGGCGCAGCTGCTGTTCTGTAAGCGAGTTTAGGTTGAGGTATAGCGTCCGGAGAAATCGGCTTTTCCGTCTTGACTTGTTTCGCTGGCGGTGGCGGCGACTGTGCTGGTTTATCCGCAGCGGGTGTCTCAGCCGCTTTAACGGACGAGGGCGTTGCAGACTGGCACCCTGATAAAAGAAGCGCCAAGCCAATGATTGCTGCTATTAGAATTAATCGGTTAATTATTCGCGTCGACATATGAATTCCCCCGACAGGTTTTTATAATATTAAAAGCTTTAATGAACGATTTCCGGCCGACTGTCGCCGGCCGGATCGAATTGGATTTTGATTCGACTAACTTCTATAGAGAATTGAGAAACGCAATCAGTTGGTTCTTCTGCGTTGTGCTCAATGATCTGTAATTGTTGATTACCTGTGTTGCCTCGCCGGCGTGACGCAGAATGGCATCGTTGCGTGTCAACGATTCTCCATCGTGCATCAGTCTGGCTCGGGTTCTGCTACCCCACAGCGGTGGCGTGCGCATGCGGTTAGCAGAAATCTGTCCGCCGTTCTGAACTATACCATCGCCCGTTCCGACATCGTGAAGCAGGAAATCGCTATAGGGATGGATAATCTTGTTTCCAAGGGCGGCCGGAACTGTAAATGCTCCGCCGTTAATGACTGTTCCGGCTGGAGCCGTTGTTATTGAGGATACATGGCAGATATTGCAGCCGACTGAATTGAACAACTGCTGCCCAATCTGCGCGTCTGACGATGCTGCGGCCACACTGTCGCGCGAAGGGGCTTTTGTCGCTCTCATAAATCTCGCCTGATGATCGATGTCGGCAAGACCGTCGGTGCCAGTGTGATCTTCCGGGTCGGCAACGGTGTCGCAAAGGCTGGTGACATCCGTCGGATTCAGTCGATTGGTGATGCCTTGTTCGTTGAGATAAGCATCGCCAGCAAACGAAAGAAGACTGGCGTGTTGATTCTTCCAGCCAAAACGCGCACCTCGTAGCGCGCCGTTTGCTTCACCAACTGGAACCTGAATAAACAGTCCGCCGATAAAGCCGCCGCTTTGATTCGGCTGATTGTTGGCGATTGCCAAGAGAGTGTTGCTATCGATTGCTTCAATGAACCCATCTCCCATGGTGTTTAGCGATGTGCGGAAGGTTCGAACAGTTTCCAGAGACGAGATTCTGGCTTGAACCTGGGTATTGGGGAAGTTGAAGATTACGTTTCCGTTCGAGTCAGTTACGACTGCCGGACAGATGGCTCTGTCGTTGATCAAAGATCGGTTTGGTATCGTCGCCGTTCCATTATTGATAGAGATTGTCGGATTGACGAAGTTACCCTGTGCATTGACGTCCCCTGCGCGAAATTCAGTTACCTGGCTGATTGCCCCGGTCACCGGCTGATTATGGCATTCAGCGCAGGATTGGGCGTTATATACAGGGCCGAGGCCGTCGGCAATATCATCCCTTTCCTCGAAAACCGCACGATCCGTTTCATGCACCGCCTGGGTCACCATTCCGTTTGATAGAGTGTCAAAGCCTGTTGGGGCTTCGGTTGCGCCTTGACCCTGAACCTTACCGGTCCAAACGACCGGCACGATCAGCGCCAAAGCGACGATAATTAACGCGGAAAGCTTTGCTAATTTCATTCGTTGGTTTCTCCTGTGATGTTGTGCCTGTAATGAAGACACTCCCGCGACCCCTGCCACAGGACTGTCCTGGTTACGCGAAGGTTAAATACAGAAAAACCGCTAGTACCTGCGGAGGCTTGTTCTTGCTACTTCAGACTTCCTGACTGATCTTTTTGCCCAGAACGCAAACTTGTCGCATGTAGAAAAGCACCAACAGAGTCGGCATGGGCTTTTGATTGATATATTCTGAAAGGCGGGCGGATTCTATGACTGTAAGTGTTGGACTGTCAAGGGCTTTTTTCGTCACTTACCGGCAGTTCCGGGTGTCTCAACCTGTAAAAAACAGTTACACGGCCCCCAAATGTGTAACACGTTTAACATAGTTTCTTTATATTTTTATTTAAAATATACAATATACGAGTCTGGTCATTGATCGTGATTTCTGTTATGTAAGCCCATAAATGCTTATGAGCTGCCGCTACGGCAGCTCATAAGCAGTCGATTAACAAACAAAACAAAAGAAGCTGTGGGGGTCTTCAGCAAAGCCGCTCAATGCGCCGTAAAACTGCTATGGGAACGATCGCCGCTCGGTAAGACCTGTGTTGACGGCGCCTGAATATCAAAAATGTCACTAGTGTTTGACGTCAGGCTGTAAATATCAAACCCAAATGAATCAAGATAAATTGCCAAATCTAGGCTCGAGGAAAGGTGCAGTGCTGGCTTATGACCAAAGTACTCGCAAATCTCCAGGAGTCGTTCAACTACTTCGACTGGCTCGAATCGTTCGGCTGGATCGTGAAAAGTAGCCATTTACCAACTCCCTTCTCAATGTCGGAAAGGATTAAAATCGCATCCTTTCCGCAGCGTTCTCTATGATGTTCCATCGGACATTTTGGTTGGTTTAATTACAACCTGCCCGGCATCTGTCCAACTTTATTTCTCATAAAATAGAACGAATATCGTTGGTTATGGTTGCAGGAAAAGTTGCATAGTGCGAGAGAGAACTTATTTCAGTTTCGCGACGCAATCTTCGATGGCGCTTTGTTCTTCGGCAGTTAGATTCCTGAATTCGACGCCAATACCGAGTCCAGAGTGAATGTAACAAACAATGGAATCGACATTTAACTGCTTTCCGCCGGGAAGGGTTAGAGAAAGGCGGCAGTCATCGTTATGTCGGAACTCTTCGCCGGTTTCGATGAATGCTCCGGTTACGCTCAGATCCACAACGCGACCGTTTGAGACTTTTCCGTTACGATCTATTTCGACTTCACGCAAAAGCGGCGCTCTTGGCGCCCTGCGGCGATCGCTATCCTGCGCTGACATTTCCGGATTGTGCCCCCACAAATTTGATGAAGAGAGACGGCTGCGGCCTAGTGTACAGACCGCAGCCCCGCAGGTGAAGAATTAAATATCGAAGTACATCTGGAATTCAAGCGGATGCGGACGCATGCGCAGTACGTTGATCTCTTTATCTTTTTTATAACGAATCCAGCGATCCAGCAGCGTCTCGTTGAATACGTCACCGCGCAGCAGGTATTCGTGGTCCTGCTCGAGAGCAGCGATGGCTTCATCGAGTGAACCAGGCATGCTGGGAACTTCGGCTAGTTCCTCAGGCGGAAGATCGTAGATGTCTTTATCGAGCGGTTGACCCGGATCGATCCTGTTCTGCACGCCGTCGATTCCCGCCAGCAGCATCGCCGCAAATGCCAGGTAAGGATTGCACGACGGATCGGGCGGGCGGAACTCAACACGTTTTGCCTTCGGACTGGCAGAGAACATTGGGATGCGAATCGCTGCTGAGCGGTTTCGGGCCGAATACGCAAGATTAACCGGAGCTTCAAACCCTGGAACCAATCGTTTGTAGCTGTTGGTCGACGGTGAAGCAAATGCTGCGATTGATTTTGCGTGCTTTAGCAGTCCGCCAATGTAATACAGAGCCGTCTGCGATAACCCGGCGTACATATCTCCGCCAAACAGCGGCTTCTCACCTTTCCACAAGCTCTGGTGACAGTGCATGCCGTTGCCGTTGTCGCCGAACATTGGTTTTGGCATGAACGTAGCGGCTTTTCCAAACAGGTTCGCGGTGTTTCGCACAATGTATTTAAACAGCAGAACGTTGTCTGCTGTCGTTGTCAGGTTCGCGAATCGGAAATCGATTTCGCATTGTCCCGCGGTAGCGACTTCGTGATGGTGGCATTCAACGTTGATACCGACTGTGGCAAGCAGGTTTGTAATTTCCGACCTCAGATCTTGCAAACTGTCGCTGGGAGGAACCGGAGCATATCCTTCTTTTGCGCGGATATGGTAGCCCTGGTTTTCCTCGCGGCGACCCATTTCCCAGTGTCCTTCGTCGCTATCGATATGATACCCGGATGAATACTGATCATTGCGGAAACTGACATTGTCGAACACAAAGAACTCTGCCTCCGGCCCAAAGTAGGCAGTATCAGCGATGCCGGTAAATTTAAGATAGCTTTCGGCTCGCTGCGCCACGCTGCGTGGGTCAAGGTTGTAACCCTGCTTTGTGACTGGATCGACAATGTTCGCGATCATGCAAAGAGTCGGCTCTTCAAAGAAAGGGTCGATCCAGGCTCGAGAAGGGTCGGGAATCAGCAGCATGTCCGATTCGTGAATACCTGCCCAGCCTCTCAGACTCGATCCGTCAAAGCCAAACCCGTCGACGAAGGAATCTTCTGATAACTGACCGATTGGGTAGGTGAAGTGGTGCCACAGACCCAGCAGGTCGGTGAAACGAATATCAAGGAACTTTGTTTTTTGTTCCTCGGCGAATTTTAAAACACCCTTGGGATCCATTTTTTAGTCTCCTTTTAGAGGTTACGATTTTTAGGAAGCCGCTAAAAATATAATAGGAAAAGGTCTGGTAAGAACGGATTATAAAGATGCGGTTCCGTAAGTCAAGGTTCAACTGATCGACTTTTTGAACATCCGGCGAACTGTGACATCAAGTGGCCAAATTCGCGCAAGTTTATTCGTTGTCACAGCAGGTGTCACGGTTTTACCAATTGAAATTAAAGAGCTTACAGGATCGTGACAGGTGTGACAGCAGTTGGCCAAATTCGGAAATCAAGGAGTTCAATGATGACAAAGCCTGTCCGGTTGCGCCCCAAATGCCCGGAAATCGGTGCGTCAAAATGACCCGTTGGTTCATGGTTCTTGCGGCCACAACCTTAGGCTGCGGTTTCGGCTGCTCAACCTATTCTCCATCTTTTTTTGATTTTAGCTAATCCTTCACTAAGTGAACATGCAGAAGTGGGCAGCTTGCGCTATGTCCGAGGAAACCTCTCCTTGATTTGCAGTACCCCCTGTGCTATCAAACCAATCAAGTGAGCAAAGAGGATTAGCTGGAGTATTGTTTGTCAATTGAATACGCCATCGAGTATAGCTGCGGTCCCAGACGCCGATATGGCGAGAAGCAACTGCGAGTTTTGGGACGGAAAGCCAACTTGCACGCTCGCGTTATTGCGGGCTCGCTGGAAGAAAACCGCACGCCGACAAAAGAGAGCGTCGATTTTGTTACCAACCTCGAGTCTGATATGCAGACTGTAGAGGAAGTCGCCAAATCATGCCGGGAATGCCCGGCCTCTCTGGGCTACTCAGGTGATGAATTCGGCCGAATGGCGTCAACGAAAATCGCTCCGGAACCGATTGGCTGCCTGGGACGAATAAATTTTCCGGTCGATGCCGTATTCGAACAGTTTCTGGCAAACCGGATCCAACTCCTGCTTGACACTGTAAACCCGGAACAATGGCCGCGACTTTTGACGGTACTAGTCGATCCGGAAAGTCCTTTTGATGGAGAAGCAACCAAGGATCTGCGCCCTGTAACCAGCGACACGGGTTTGCGATTTTTCGAGATGCGAGTCCCGATAAAGTTAAATCGAAATGGATCGCGTCTGTCTATGGACAATGTTTTTGATCTTCTTGCGGGCTTTACCAATACCGACAATGGAGCGTCGGGTTATCACAGGGAGTTGCCCAATCTGGCCCTTGCTGATTACAGCGAGTTTTTGGAGACGATCCTGCGCATGGATATGTCGGAAGGTGAGCACGCGCGGCTTGCGGAAAAGAGCCGATCATTCGTTCAATACTTGCGCCTGGCGGATGCGATTGACAGGGCATTGCAGCTTGGTGGACGATTGTTGCTGGATTAGTTTTACTTAGTTATTGCTCCTGGCCGTGATAGAGTCATCCGTCTGCTGAAAGAGCCCCATCTCTCTCTGACGCTATATGAAACGTGTTATCCCAGCAATTATTGCGGCCGCAAGTTTTTTTGCAGGCATCTGTGTCGAAAACTTATGGATTAGTCACCGGATGCTGTTGCTGGTTGCGATTTTGCCTCAATGCGCGGGCGTCCTGGGATGGTTAATTGCGAATAGGTTTCACAAGGGATTGGGACGAGCCCTGGGAATTATTCTGCCCTCGGTTTTTTATTTAAGTTTCGGAGCCCAATTGATGCAGGCTAATTCTTCGCGTGAAGGTTGTGGTCTTATGGGGCTGTTTTCAATAATGTTTGTGCTTATGGGCACTTTATATCATGCGTTTATGGGAGCAATGATACAGATCGGCCTATATCTTGGACGAAGGCAATAAATACGATTTGAATTGCCTAACGATATTCGAGGTAACTATGAAAAAAATTCGCTTCACTGGCGTTGTTCTTCTACTGACTTTAACAATTTCGTTTCTGCCTATTCCTGCTCCGGCCGCTTCGAAACAGCCCGTTCGCGCGAAGCACGGAATCGTCGCATCATCCAGCGATATAGCCTCGCAGGTTGGAATAGACGTTATGAAGGCCGGTGGTAACGCGGTTGACGCGGCGGTAGCAGTCGGACTGGCCTTGGCCGTTACGCATCCGGCGGCCGGCAACATTGGCGGCGGCGGCTTCATGGTTGTGCGAATGGCGGATGGCCGCACCACGACTTTTGATTATAGAGAGACTGCGCCAAAGGCAGCCTCGCACGATATGTACCTGGACAAAGACGGTAAGGAAGTCAAAGGTCTGTCGACCGTCGGTTACAAAGCGGTGGGCGTACCCGGAACGGTTGCCGGGTTTTCGATGGCGCTGGAAAAGTTCGGAACGAAATCGTGGAAAGATGTAGTCGAGCCGGCGCGGAAACTGGCGGCCAACGGTTTCACCGTCAGTTATGATTTTGCCGCCGGACTGCGGAGAAGCCGAAAACTTCTGGAACAGTTCCCGGAATCAAAACGGATCTTCCTCAACGACGGAATGTTTTACGAATGGGGCGATACGTTCAAACAGCCGGAACTCGCAGCCACATTTGCGCGTCTGCAGGAAAAAGGACCGCGCGAATTTTACGAAGGCAAAACCGCGGAAATGATTGCCGCGGATATGAAGGCCAATGGTGGTTTGATCACTCTCGAAGATCTTAAGAATTACAAGGCGATTGAGCGCAAACCGCTGACCGGCACGTATCGTGGGTATGAAATTATCACCATGCCTCCGCCAAGCTCGGGCGGTCCGGCGCTGCTAGAGATGCTAAACATGCTGGAAAATTACGATGTGGCGAAGCTCGAGTACAACTCGTCAGACAAATATCACTTGATGATCGAGACTATGCGCCGCGCGTTTGCCGACCGCGCGGAATTCCTTGGCGATCCAGCCTTCGTCGATGTCCCGACAAAAGGTTTGACATCGAAGGCTTACGCGAAAGAGCTTACCGGAACTATCAAGATGGACGCCGCCACTCCCAGCTCAGTGATTGGGCATGGGAAACCTGCCGTATATGAATCGGATCAGACGACGCATTACACCGTAGTCGATGCGGAAGGGAACGTTGTGACACAGACATATACACTCAATTTCGGGTATGGATGCGGAGCTACAGTGAAAGGCGCCGGATTTTTGCTGAACGACGAGATGGATGATCTGGCGGCAAAACCGGGCTCGCCAAACGGATTCGGTCTTGTTCAGGGCGAAGCGAATTCGGTTCAACCGGGCAAACGGCCGCTCTCTTCGATGACGCCGACAATAGTTCTCGATAAAGAACACAAGCTCTGGTTCGCGATTGGCAGTCCGGGTGGCCCGACGATCATTAATACAGTTCTGCAAGTGATCGTAAATATCATTGATCACAAGATGAACATTCAGCAGGCTATCGACGCCCCCAGAATACATCATCAATGGCTGCCCGATCTGGTTCAGTGGGAACCGTATGGATTATCGCCTGATGTGATGAAGGCATTGAAGGCGAAAGGTCATCAGTTCCAGGACCGTCCCTCCAATATGGGTGATGCCGAAGGAATAATGATCGATCCTGAAACCGGTATTCGGCTTGGCGCAGCCGACCCAAGAGCCGACGGCAAAGCGGTTGGGTACTAAACGTAGCGCAATCTATCCAAATAGCCATTGTGTTTATCGGATCTGATCTATTGTTTGCTGCCAGGCGAGTGTGCGTTCCAACACGCGCAGGCGTGGGTGGTCTTCGGCGGGAACTACTTCAATCAACTCATCAATAATGGTCAGCAATAACTGTTTTGCCAGTTGTCCTGCGTGAGTAATAACATGAGGGACGTAATGCATCTGCAGTTTTCCGTCTGAATCTCTGTGGAAAGCATGCATTTCTTCGTCAGACATCTTTTCGATTACGGCGCCGGCCGACAATACAGAGCGCGGTATTCGCTGTTGATTTTTTCCATCTTTGCGCCAGCCCAGAAGTAGAATACCGATCAAAACGCCTTGCTCGTTCAAATAGTCGGGGCTGAAAATAGCATTGTTCTCCGGTGGTGTTGAAAGCCTGGGACCGTAATTTCCGAACTCGGGATTTATCAGAAGTGAATTGTAGATGACACCAATCGTGTCCAGATTATTGTGATTCATTCGAACGAATTGACCAAACAGGTAGTCGTCAGGTTTGGGAGTAACGGTCATTTCGCCGTCGTTGTACACCTGTCCGGCATAGTCAATGTGCGAATTTGATTTTACGATCTTTCCAATAATCATTTTCACTGTTTAACGACGGCGAACTTTGCTCAGAGCTTTACGTGAGTAACGAAGATCTATTTTCTGCCGCGATGTGAACTCCTGAAAGACTCCGAGGAATATCTCGCGATCGCTTTGACTGATCGCAGTTACCGCATCGGCCGTTTCGATTGCGTATGGATAGCCATTGCCAACGATCACCTCTGCCCGCACAACGTCCAGAACCTCGTCCAAGAGTCCTGCTTCGTAAACCCACAAAGGAACATCGACTCTCGCGGGCAGCCCCACATTCGTCTTTATATAAAGGAAGCCGATCCGTCGACGCAGATCAGTCGAATCGTCCACATATTCTTCGAGAATCCCGTCGCGAGCGCAAACATAAACAGGAGTGCGATCTCCCCACGACATTCCATTCGTCGCAAATCCGTCGATCAGTATTGCATCGTGTACTTTCTTCGCCGTTCTCAATTCAAAACATGTCTGGAGCATATTGGTCAAGTCGCGAGCGAAAGTCGTATCGACATAACCGACCAGCGGAACTCGCGTTTGTTCACTGCATTGCAGCATCGGCAGCATCGATGCGATATAAGAACTTCGTCGATCCTTAAAGCGTTCTGCGAAAGAGATAACCAGTGTGTTATCGAAAAACGCAACAGGCCAATTTAGCCCATTGTCAGAGGAGCGTTCCTTCATGTATTCGCAAAGTCTGGCGGTTTCCAACTGGAAACGCCGCAGGTTGACCTCAGCTTCTGAAATCTGGCGGTCCGCGCCGGTTTCCGTAAACAGGTCATCAGGGGTCAACACCTCAACTTTGGTGTCTTTGACATATTGACCATCGCGCGAGTGATTATTTTCGAACCATCCCACTTGAACAATTGCGACGGGAACTGAAAAATCCTTTGTCGGCATGATCTGACTGCCATCTGCAGCAAAGGTTTTTCTGTCCAGCAAAGTCGTTAACGCCCAGTCGCGGGCCTCCTGATGATTCGAAAATTTTTGCGGGAAGCTGATAACACCATCGACGCCCTTGTCATATTCCGGAGTAGGAATTGCGCCGGGCGTAGGCGCATTTGCCAATCGCGATTCTAATTCTGTTCGAGGCGTGCTCTTGAGTTTATTTAGTGCGTCTGAATAACTCTCGCGCTCCTCCTGAAAGCCTTTATCAAAGGATGCAAAGGCGTCGCGCTTGCTTTCCAGTGCGGCAATGATTTTTTGACGATAAATCATAACTTCCGTTCGATCTGAATTGTTCGGAGAATAACCGGATTCCTTAGCAATGTAAAACTCGATAAAGCGCCAGCGCAGAAGCGCAGCCATTACATTGCAATAGAACTCACTGACCTCGTACTTGAGAGTAAGCTTTATAAAGTGGAAACCTTTGAAAGGGCTATCACTAACACGTTCGTAACCTTAATTTGCTAACAGGCAGGTCGGAAAGGCGGAACGTCACGTTGCTGTTTTCCGGTGCTTCGAAAACCATAAGATCGCCCAAGAGTGAACAGTCCCTGCCAGCAGTAAGACTTGCGGACTCGCTGTGTTTACGAAAGCTGAGCCACAGAAATAACAAGAAAAAACGAGCAATAAGGTCCCTTGCCTTTTGAAGAAATGAGAAATAAATCTACTGTCTGCCGCAGGTCTGTGGGGTAGAAATCCTTAATCTTTGCTCCGACGAAGGTGGTTAGCACGAGGCTAATTTCACGCGGCAATTCTGATCAGGTCAGCGCCCTTGGCGTCGGCAACCCTAGCCAGATGTCCAAATGCCAGAATCGCTAATACAGAAAAAATGATTGCTTGTCCAATATGGATCCAAAACCATATGTCTGCACCGGCATTAACAACCAGCACTCTCGATCGATCGTCTGGCCATATCAACGTGAAAAATGAAAAAAGACCTATAATGTGAAGCACAATTCCGGGCAGAATCGAATTGGTCAAATAAGCCGTCACCCCAAACATTACATCAGCGAAGAAATACCAAAGCAGCATTGGCCACGCGAAGCCTTGCGACAGACCGTGTCCGGGTGACATAAAAAGAGCTGAAATCATGATTGCGAAACTCGCGCTAAAATCCCGCTCAAGCGAGCTCTGAAAGTAACCCCGGAAACCCGCTTCCTCTGCAACGCCACCGACGATGCTAGCCATAATTAGCACCAGCGCTGTGGTTGTAATCGGATAAGCTGAGAAATCGGGCGCACGATTACCTGGCATTTTTACAACTTTAAATAGCAAGATCCAGGCCCCGGCCAGTGCGACTATTGAGAGCCCTCCCGCGAGTAACGCCCACGCGAATGTTTCGGCTGATACAGAATTTGCTCGCAGGTAACGGCCCCGGATCTCACTCGTTCGGCCAGGCCACCCTTTGCCACTCGCATACCACCATGCCATACAGAGGAATATCGCCATCACCGCAACCGACCAGGGGAATTTGGGACTTGTCTTAAGATTCGTGACCAGCAATCCTGCCCACACGCCTTGGACAAACAGAGTAATAAACAAGACAACAAAACCTGACACTGCAAGAAATGGTATCCGACGAAAGTGAGATTGCATGCTTCTTTACTCCAACGTGAATGGTCAAAACAAAGTACGTCACAACACACTAGTGTGTTCCATCGAAAAAATGACGGCGGAATAACTCGCGCAGCGCTACGAAAAGTCAATATCCTCAGCAAGCGCTCCGCTGCATTTTAATTATCTTTTGACTTCCAGCCATCTTTGCTGCATGCGATTGAGAGGAGAGTGTTATTATCCACGCGCCAATTACGAGAGTCATGCAGCCAGGATGGCTGCGCTCCTGCGCTGCGCGATTCAGCGCTTAATTGACACAAAAGAGCGGCAGGTGTGATAATTCGTCTACAGATCGGAGCTGGCTCTATGCAAATCAAAGAACGCACCGTCGACGGCGTGGTCATACTGGACGTTTCCGGTAAGATCCTGATTGGTGACGGTGAAGTTCAGCTGAAGCGCAAACTTACTCAGTTGCTGGACCAGGGACACAGGCAGATGATTCTCAATCTTGGAGAAGTCCCCTACATGGACAGCAGCGGTCTGGGCGCTATCGTGCGCTGTCATACTGCTGTGCAAAGAGCGGGTGGGGAATTGAAGCTGGCCAACCTGACTCAGCGAATGCTGGACCTGCTGACGATCACCAAATTGATGACCATACTAGACACCTACGATACCGAAGAAGACGCGCTGAAAGGTTTCGGCGCTGTTCAGCAACCAAATTAATTTTCTCAGTTCACGCCGGAAAGATCATCCCACCCTCGTCCAAATCTTCCGGTATGCTTCTGCGCGGGTTCGGGATCGGCTTTGGTGTAGCCACGTTCGCGTGAACGGCTGATCTTTTTCTGCGCGTACAGACCTTCCAGCAATAACTCGCAGGCAGAGATGATAAGTCCTGGACGGCTGCTATCGATTGTCCTGGACCGGGTCACCGTTTCGACCAGATCGGGAACGGATTTAAAGTCGTGAAGGGACGACCGATCGCTGTCAAGTTCACCTACCCGCAGACTGTTTCCGCCGTTAAACCATTCAACAATTCTATTGACGTTCGCGCCGTGAAAATACTGGTCGTAAATTCTGCCGGCCGCTTTGCGGATCAGCTCGCGAGCGATCTTTTCCGCACCCTGCTGTTCGCCTTCGTATTCGAGCTCGAGTTTGCCGGTGATTGATGGCAAGGCCGCATGAATGTCGCTTATGCGCGGGACAACGGCGGTCTCTTTATTAACGATCGCGCGGCGTTCAGCGTTGCTCAGCGCATTCTCGGTAACGGAGATTGGCAAGCGCTGGCTGACGCCCGATCTTTTGTCGATACGTTGGTCTTTGCGAGCTTCAAAGGCAATCTGCTCGATGACTTGTCTGATAAAGCCCGGGATTATAACTTCCGCACGGGATCCTTCGCGTTTGGTCCAGGCTTCCTGCGAGGTTATTGTGACTCCGTGATCAACAGTTTGCGGGTAATGTGTGATGATTTCAGAGCCGATGCGATCTTTCAGCGGCGTGATAATCTTGCCACGAGCCGTGTAATCTTCAGGATTAGCCGTGAACACCAGCATAATGTCCAGTGGCAGACGTACAGGATAGCCTTTGATCTGAACGTCGCCTTCCTGCATTATGTTGAAAAGACCGACCTGAATCTTTCCCGCCAAATCGGGCAGTTCGTTGATAGCAAAAATGCCGCGATTAGCACGCGGCAGCAGTCCATAATGAATTGTCAGCTCATCAGAAAGAATGTGTCCGCCGCGCGCAGCTTTAATCGGATCGACATCGCCAAGGATATCTGCGATTGTCACGTCAGGTGTCGCCAGCTTTTCGACATAGCGGGAATCCCGTCCGACCCAATCGATTGGAGTATTATCGCCCTGTTCTGCAATCAATCGTTTGCCATACGCAGAAAGAGGGGCAAATGGATTATCGTTGATCTCAGATCCAGCGACAATCGGCATCTCTTTATCAAGCAGAGTAGTCAAACCGCGCAGGATACGACTCTTTGCCTGACCGCGAAGACCCAGCAATATGAAATTGTGCCGGGCTAAAATGGCGTTGATTATTTGCGGAACGACCGTATCTTCGTAACCGACTATGTCAGGGAATATCGTCTCTTCGCGTTCGAGCTTTCGAATCAGGTTGGCGCGCAATTCGTCTTTGACTGATCGGGCGCCAGTCTTCGCAAATTCACTCTGTTTCAATTCACCGAGCGTGGTTGGACGTGACATAACCTCCTGCTTTCTATTCAACAACGTTACTGCGTGATAAATGTAGCGGATAGACGCAAGAAATCCAAAACTCAGTCCAGCGACAGGTCGATGCCTCGCGGCGCTTCAATTCCGATATGGCTGAGTTTGGGGAATTGGAGGCCGGCGTCTCTCATGGCAGGCTTAATGTCATCAATAAAGTCATTCATCACTTCGCCGGCGTCGCGTTTTTTCAATCCGACTTCGATTGCATATTGCGCGCCTTCTGTTTTTGGTCGTCCGAAAGACAAAAGACCTTGCCGCAACCAGCGATTGAAAGTTTCTTGTTTGATGTCGTCGTAATTGCCGGACCGGCACAACTCGACAGCAATCTCTTCGCCCAGGCCCTGGTGGCCACGCTCTTCCTTGATGATTTTGCCTACGATTTGTCGGTAAGGCTCGAATGAACAATTTTCGTATTCCTGCAATTGCCAAAATCCGCCACGATCATAGAGGAATTGCGCCATGGCCAGTTCGAACCAGCTCTCGACCAGTGGAATCGGTCGCTTTGATAAACGCTCCCAGACGACTGGCTCGACACTTTCACCGGTCGATTCGGCGTACATTCTGACGACCATTTCGTAATGCTGCATTTCTTCGGTGATGTGCCAGGTCATGAATTTCTGATACTTAAGACCGGGTACGAACTTCAATCCATGACCGAAGAGCTGCGCCGCCGCCAGCTCGCGATAAGCCTGACTTTCCATTAACTGGCGCACAGTTACCGCGTATCGTTCTTCTGTTTCATTCAACTTGTTGACTGAAAAAGGTCGAGACATACAATCTCCAAAAGATTCCGTTCTTACTTGTTATCGTAATAAGAGATTATAACGCGTGTGACATACATGAATATTTGGCCGTGGTCCCAATGTTTACTTAGGGTTTTGATGCAATTACCCCACCGATCATATTCGAAAGTTCCCTTAAACATAAGGGCATTATTGTTGTCATAAAACTCGCTGGATTGCAGCCGCCCGGCCGCATCATAGCTGTTGAGTTCTCGATTCTGAAGGGCGCCTCCCGGCCAACGATGCTGCTCTTCAATCACCTGGTCCTTTTCGTCGTAGCTATACTCAATTATTCCCGGTTCAGGTCCTTCGCTCGGAGGACCACCGGGAGGCTTAGCGTGTTCGTCGTACACTTTTCGGATGACACGTCCTTTTGCATCATAGGTCGTAATGTCTTTAAACGTGAACTCTGGACTGTCGCCGTTTCGTTCAATCTCGCGGCCGCTACTGTCGTATATGTAATTTATTACGTTGGATTCACCGTGATAAGATGTCTGCTTGTAGCGTATCAAATGTCCGGCATCGTCATAAAATCGTTCCAGCAGTTCTGTTTTGCTGTTCACAGTGGTCGCTGTTGTTAAAAGGTTGCCCTTCCTGTCATAGGTCTTTTTTGTGACTTGATTAACCGTTCTATTGCCGTCCAACTTGGTCTCTTCCAGCAAAAGTCCGTTGTTGTCATAAGATGATTTAGTTATTCCGGAAAGTCTGTCGTCAATATATGACTGCGTCTCAATTATGCTGCCGTTCTCAACGTATCGAAAAGTGTAATTTCCGATTAAGCGCTCGCCTTTGCCGTCAGGATTAAGTTGATATGATTTTGCTCCAATAACGCGCCCTTTATTGTCAATGATATGGACAAGATGATTTTCTATCGATCCATTTGCCCGATTGTAATTGGTTCGTTCAATTTCGTGATGGTTAGGGTCATAAATAATTTTTCTATTCTGTCTTAGATTAATCTCAGTCTCCTTGCCGTTCACGATTACTATTTCTGACGATTCAACCAGCGCCAAATGCACCGGCCCCTTCAGCTCTTCCGTCCTATCGACTCGGGCTTCTTGAGTAAAAACTAAAGACGAAAGCAGGGTAAGGGTAATAATGGAAAGTGCGAACCGTGATATCTTTATCATCACGATCCTTTCAATCACCGCTGGCTAGCTGCGGTTCTGCGCCAATCGATTGCTCTTTGTACTGCAGTTCGTACAGACGATAATAGATGCCACGCAATGCCAGCAGTTCCTGATGAGCGCCCATCTCTCTGATTTGACCTTTGTGCATAACGATAATCTTATCGCAGCTTTGAATCGTGGATAAGCGGTGGGCGATGATTATCGATGTCCTGCCTTTCATCAATCGTGTGACCGCATCGCGAATCAGCAGTTCTGTTTCGGTATCGATGCTGGACGTTGCTTCATCAAGAATCAGCACGCGGGGATCGAATGCCAATGCACGCGCAAAAGCAAGCAGTTGTTTCTGACCGACAGATAGACCAGCGCCACGCTCGCGTACAGCTGTCTCGTAGCCTTTTGGCAGCTTTTGAATGAATTCGTCGGCATGGACTTCGCGTGCAGCGAAACGCACACGATCGTCGCTTATAGCTTTATTGCCGAGCCTGATGTTTCCGGCGACATCGCCTGTGTAAAGAAATACATCCTGAAGAACGATACTGAAATTCTCGCGCAACTCGTGAAGATCCAGTTCACGAATATCCACGCCATCGATAAGGATCGTTCCTTGCTGGATATCGTAAAACCGCAACAACAAATTTGTGATTGTTGTTTTACCGGCTCCAGTGTGGCCAACAATCGCGACAGATTCGCCGGGACTAACCTTGAATGAAACGTCTCGCAAGACCCATTCGATTTCGTCGCTTGAGCCCGGTGTGTTGCCGTTAGCTTCAGGGTTGATCGATTTCCCTTCGGCATTATAGGCAAACCAGACATTACGGAATTCGATTTGGCCCCGCCAGTTGATCGGTCGTTTTGGATTGGCCGCAGAAACTATCCCAAGCGGAGTATCCAGCAATTTAAAGATGCGCTCGCTGGATGCCATCGCGGCTTGCAGGATATTGTACTTCTCGCTGATATCACGAATGGGATTATAGAAACGCTGGGCAAGCTGTATGAATGCGACCAATGCGCCCAGCGACAGAGTGCTCCGGACGACTTGTCCGCCGCCGTACCATACCAGCAGCGCAACGCCGACCGAGCTGACGATATCAATCGCAGGAAAAAAGACCGCGTAGTAGAAAATCGATCTGATGTTCGCATCGCGATGGGCTTCGTTGATTTCAACGAACTGCTCCATCTCTTTCTTTTCGCGGTTGAAAAGCTGGACCACTGACATTCCAGTCACGTGTTCCTGCAGGAATGCGTTGATACGAGCGATGCGGACGCGTACCTCGCGGTAAGTGTCATGCGCGCCTTTTCGGAACCACACCGTGATGCTCACGAACGCCGGTACGATTGTGAACGCGACCAGCGCTAATCGCCAGTTTTCACTCAGCATCCAGATTGTAATAGCGATGATCGTGAATACATCGCCGCACAACGATACGACGCCTGAAGAAAACAGTTCGTTGAGCGCATCAACATCGGTTGTGAGCCGGGTCATGATCCGACCGACGGGATTCTTGTCGTAATAGCGGATGTCTGCTCGTTGCAGGTGCGAGAAGAGCTGCGCGCGCAGGTCATACATTATGTACTGACCGACCTGCTGCATGACCACTGTCTCGAAATAATTAAACAGGAATCCAACGATCAGTAACAGCAGATACGCCGCGCCGATAACATCGATGCCGTGCATTCCTTCGAAGGTGAGTCCGAAAATGCTTCCGATCTTCAGAATCAGATGGGTTGTCCATTCACCGCTGTTATTCTGCCCCTGATTTGCGGCGGGCCTAATGATGTAATCAAAGGTGAATTGAGTGAGGGTCGGACCGGCAAGTTCCAACGTGCCGACGATTATCAGCAGAACTATCGAAAATATAACCTTAGTCCAGTGAGGACGGAGATAGACCAGCAGCCGCTTCATCAGTCGACTGTCGTAAGCTTTTCCCAGTACCTCTTCGTCGTGAAACTCTGCCATTGTTCAGTCCGTCTTTTTTAGCTTGCCGCCAATTCTTCTTCCAATAGTTGCTCTTCGTGAAGCTGCGCATAGACGCCGCCTAATTCCAGCAATTCATCGTGAGAGCCGCGCTCGATTATTTCTCCATCCTCGAGCACAACGATCAAATCTGCGTCCCTAACGGTGGAAACACGATGAGAGACGATCAGCGACGTTCTGCCCCGCATTATTCCGCGCAAGTGGGACAGAATCTTTTCTTCGGTATACGTATCTACAGAGGATAGAGCGTCATCCAGAAGCAATATTTTTGGATGCCTGATAACTGCCCGTGCAATCGCGGTGCGCTGCTTTTGTCCGCCTGACAGAGTGATGCCGCGTTCGCCGACCATTGTGTCAAATCCTTTGGGAAAGCCTTCGATGTCTTCGATCAGGCCGGCATTTTCGGAGCCTCGTTTGATGTCCTCACGAGTGGCGTTTGGAGTACCGAAAGCAATATTGCCACCTACGGTTTCACTAAACAAAAAAGTCTCTTGCGGCACGTATCCGATGTTCGAGCGCAATACTTCCAGCGGAATCTCTGATATTGGGTGACCGTCTATCCGCACCTGCCCTTTTTCTGCATCGATCAGGCGCGGAATCAGATTAACGAGAGTCGATTTCCCAGAGCCAGTGTGACCTACGATCGCAACAGTTTGGCCTGGGGCGATCTTTAAGTTGATGTTTTTCAGCACTGGGCGTTGAGTACCGGTATATGTGAATGTCAGGTCGCGAAACTCAATCTCGCCTTCGATCTTAGCTATTTTTGGATTCGCGTCTTTATCGGTGATCGCCGGTGGCGACTCCAGAATCGTGTTAATACGATTCATGCTTGCCATTCCACGCTGGAAGAGATTAACCACCCAGCCAAGCGCAATCATCGGCCAAATCAACATGACCAGGTACGAGTTAAACTGAACGTACTGCCCGACTGTCATTTCTCCGGACAAGGTTTGTCGACCGCCGTACCAGAGCACCGCTACGAATCCTAAACCGACCAATGCCTGCAGCATCGGAGTAAAGACGCCTGACAGCCGAATCAGGCCCATGTTTCGAGTCACGAATTCGCGATTCATCTTTTGGAATATTTCGATCTCGTGATCTTCCTGGGCGTAGGCGCGAACTACGCGGACGCCCGAGAAGTTTTCCTGTGCCTGTGCCGTGATGGTAGAGAAATATTCCTGGATGCCCTCGAATTTCTGATGGATTCGTTTGCTGAAAAATTGGGTTGCCAATGAAACAAACGGCAGCGAGCACAATGCGAGAAGCGTCAGTTTCCAACTAATCAAAAACATCAGTGGCAGAGCGATCAATGTATTGAATACGGTCCCTTCGCCATACATGATCGCCGGACCAGCAAGCATTCTGACCGCGTTAAGATCGTTGGTAGCGCGAGCCATCAGATCGCCTGTGCGGTATTCCTGATAGAAATGCGGCGATAGCTTTTGCAAATGGCCGTAAAATTCGTTGCGCAAATCGTATTCGATGTTGCGCGACATCCCGACCATAACCATTCTGTACCAGTACAGGAATATTCCCTTGGCAATCGTCAGCCCTACCATGATCGCGCCAAACCGAAGCAGAACCATAGACGCATTTGCAGCGTTGACTGTTTTCAAGTTAGCAAGATCATCTATCGCATAGCGAACGACGACGGGACCTGCAAGCCCAATGGCAGTCGACAGCGCCACGCCAAGTGTGCCGAGGGTTAAAGGCTTCCAATAACGTCGATAATATTTTAATAGCCGTTCTTTGCTGGTCATAATCGGTCTTTTTCCGAACCGTGATTCAACAACTCGGACTATTTAATGTATCCACATGGTCAATAGTTGGCAAATGTAAATCAGTGAAACAGCGCGATCAATAAAGGAAAGGGGTTATTGAATAGGCGGAGCATACGGTTGAGTGTCTGAAAGGATGTCGTGAATAATCTCTCTTTCCGGAGCACAGACGCGGTTACGACCGTTATGTTTCGCGGAATAGAGCGCCTGATCTGCAACAGAGACCAGCTCTGCCTCGTTTTCCGCGTGTGATGGAAATGTCGCAACGCCAAGGCTTGCCGTGATCAGACCGGCTTCCGGGACTTCCGTCGCGGCAATAGCGACCCTGATCTTCTCAGCCACCTGCATTGCGCCGTCTAGATCGGTGTGCGGCAGAATCACAACAAACTCTTCGCCGCCATATCGGGCTACGGTGTCAGTTGACCTTAGGTGTTCCTTGATTGATTTTGCGGTGTATTTGATAGCGGCATCGCCCGCCAGATGCCCCGCTGTGTCATTGATCGTCTTTAAAAAGTCCAGATCGATCATTATCAGCGACAGTGGTATCAGGCTTCTGCGGCAAAGTCTGAATTCGTGATCGAGCTGCGCGGCGAAGTGTCGTCGGTTATAGACGCCCGTCAAACCATCTGTAATCGACGATTCGCGCATCTTCTCGAACAATCTGGCATGATTTACAGCCACCGCGACCTGGTCGGCGATCGTTTCTATCAGCCGAACTTCTTCTTCGTCCCATAATCTGGTTGCAGTCGTATCTTCCACCGCAATAGCACCCATTACCTGGTCGCGGTAGATAACGGGCACGGCCATCACCGGCAGCATGCTCGCGCTCATCGGTCCCGTTCGCGCCGCGGTTGTGTCGCTGTCGAAAACAACGGGCGCGCGGCTTCCCGTTACCTGCGCGGCGAGCATCGAACGCGGGATGCAGAAGTCTTCCTCGTTGATTGAAGGAGCTTCCGCTTGGCAGTACTCGCTGGTACTGTCCAGTTTGTCTTCGCCAACCTCCCATAACCACAGCACACAACGACGTGCGCTGAGCGAGCGACCGATCTCGTCCACCGCGGTTTGCAATACATCGTGCAACCCGAGCGAGCTTCGAATCACGGTGCTGAGATGATTGATTGCGTGCGCATGCTCTGTCTGCGATTGCAGAACCCCTGCGAACTTGGTCATTAATGACAGCGTCAGGTAAACCGAAGGCGTTTTCGGCATGCTTGCTCTAACTTGTCGATTGAACTGCTCGACCCGGTCCGGATGCAATGCCTGCGTTCGGGCCATCAGGTACTGGATCGCGGAATAGATAACGTTCGGCTCAAAGCTCCACACAGTTCTGTACACGGGATCGTCCTGCGCATCGGCAGTCACTATTCTTTCAAAAGTCTGAAGGGCAGAGAACCGATTATCAATTATCATCGTGAACCCTTCGTCGCCAGAGGTGTGGTGGAACTTGCTCTCGAACAGCGTCACATTTGGAAGAAGCGGAAACGTCCACTGTCTCTTGCCGCAGGTTGAATCGCAGGTAAAAAGGATTAAATGCCTTGCAACAGTTGTCAGTTGCCGATAACGACGCAGCTCCGCTGATAGATTTCCCTGTGGGCATCGCGATTGAATAAAGAGCGCTGATAAGGCATTTTCCAGGACGGCTTCCTCAAAATAGCGGTTAAGGCGGACGACCATCTTCTTACTGCAACGCAGTGGTATCAGTTCGTTCGGGTGCTGACTGAGGAGAGCGTCAACTAACGAATTCATATGGTCTTAGCTATCGTATCTAACCAACAGAATCGAAGGGTTACAATTAGTTAAGCCGTATTCTTCGAACAAAGATCTGCGAAATGAGCCGTAACCCTTTTTGGAAAGCCTATCGAAGACACCTATTTTCAATAGCTCTCCCTATTCTTTTATCGGCAGCGTAACGGAAAATTATCATTAAGTTTGCTTTATTCTTCGAGGTTTTCACGATAGCGGGGACGGGAACAAGCCTATTGTATACAGCGTTTATGACCGTTTTTCGGTCAGGACGAACGTCCGGGTTAATTCCTTTTGATGGGAGCTTGTCGAAACAGCAGTCCGATTTCGCGATGCACTGAACCCACCTGTCGAGTGGGCGGTTCGTTTGGCGATGGCGACGCCTCGGTTGGTGCTGGATTGGATGATTTCTGCTCTAGTAATTTCAAATAGCTTTCCGCTTCGTCATTGACTTCTTCCTTCCGGGGTTCCAAAAGCTCACACGCAGACAAAGTGGTTGCGGTGGCATAGTCAGGCTGGGTTTCCCGTATTTCGTTTGTGGTTTCAAACGGTTCGGTCAAGCCTTCCAAAAGCGTGCTGTAATCCATCAAAGACGCTGGCAGTTCTGACAAATCGTGCAGTTGATCTTCTTCTTTCTCATCTTTCTTCAAATTCAACTCGGCCGCTTCAAATGGAACAGGCGGTTCTTCGTTAATTTCGGGTATGCCCTCAAAACTCGGGTACATATCTTCCGGCGCTGCCTCTGCAATTGCCTGTTCTGCGGCTTGCGCGGGCTGTTCTTCCATACGAGAAGATCTGGACGCATCAATAGCAGTTGCCGCAAGGTTCGATAAGGCCGAAATTAATTTCTTGTTTTCGTCGCTGAGCGTCTTCTTTTGGGCGAGCAATCGCTCTATTAAAATTACGCCGATTGTCTCGTTGCCATTGAACAAAGGCACGCTTGCGACTAGGCCAGAAAGATCGTATTTAACCTGATTGTCTTTCATCAGCAGATCGATATTCTCTGTATCCGGAAGGTTCGGTTCTGGCTGGCTGGCGGCGATCGTCTCGAAGCCGTGATCCGGTTTCGAAAGCAGCACGGCATAGCTTTCCGCGCCGACCTGATTGACCAGGATATCGTTCATTGCCCTGATGACGCTGTTCCAGTCGTGACTTTTGTGAAGGGAAAAAGCCGCCAGATACAGATTCGCCAGCGAATCGATCTTTTCGTCAGCCTGATCAAGTTGCGTCCGCAAAGCGATGCGCTCACGGTCCGCGGAATTAAACGCTTCCTGTAATCTATCGATCTCTGATGCCTGGAGTTTCAGCGGCGGAAACTGCGCGCGAGCAAGCGCGGCCCGCACAGAAGACAATTCCTTATTAACAGCGGCAAGCTGCTCTTCGTAATGTCGTGAAACTTCCGAAAGTAAGGATTCGATACCGGCAGAACGCTGGTCTTTCTGGGTCGGCTGAGGCCCGCCCGGACTCTGTTTGCTCAGTTCGCTACTCATTACTTATACGTAGATCGTTCACCCGTTGATACTTCTTTAGCGAGCGTTGCATATAATATGAAACGATCACACGTCAATCATCAAGCGAAAAGCCCATTTCCTAAGAAGTTTTTCCGCAAATAACTAACAGTATCGCTCAAGGTTTCCTGCGGGTCACGCGCCGTAAAGCCGAGATCTTTCTCCGCTTTGCTCGAATCCAGGTACCAAAAGTATTCCGCCATCTCGACCGATGTAGCTTCAATTGGCGGCGCGGTGTCGTAATGGCGATATATCGAATCCATTGCTTTTGCGCCCCAAATTGCGAACTTCCCAGGCAACGAAATCATCGGAGCGCTGACTTTGCTTATACGTTCCAATCGTTCAAAGAATTTGGCGAAAGTCCAGTTCGGACCTCCCAGCAGATAACGATCACCATGTTTACCTTTTTTCATCGCCGCGATGAATGCCGGAGCCGCATCGCGCACATCGACGAAGTTAAGACCGCCCGACGGCACTGTCGGAATCTTGCGACCGAGGAAATCCAGAACGTCTTTTGTCGAACTTAGACGCTCGTCGCCGGGGCCGAGTATCAGACTGGGCTGAACGATTACCAGCTTCAGTTTGCCTTTACACCGTTCGATGGCAGCGCGTTCCTGATAAAACTTACTGGCGTAATAGGGCCAGCGAGAAATGATCTCGAGCGGAGCGGGATACGATTCGTCGGGAATCTCTGCACCATTTTTGGTGACGGCTATTGTTCCGCTGGTTGAAGCAAGAACGATCTTTCTAACCTCAGCTTTTTTTGCAGCGTCGCAGAGTACTCTGGTTCCATCAATATGGATCTCATGCATTGCTCGCTGTTCAGACGGATCGCGAGAAACTCGTCCGGCAAGATGATAAATCTGGGTCACGTCTGCTAGTGCACTCTGAACATCGTCAAGAGAAGTGATCGAGCCGGCGAAAGATTCAACGCCCTGCTCCTTCATTGCCTCAAGCCAGCCAGGAATCGATTTCGCCATCACGCGCAAATCGGTTTCGCCGGATTCGACGAGTTGTCGTACCAGGTGAGATCCTAAGAATCCCGTTCCCCCTGTGATGAGCGTTTTACCCATGCTCGTAATACATGTTCACGCCAGGCCACGAAGAACGGTTTCGCAAAATCTTCTCTGTGTCTCCGTGTCTGTGGTGATCCTCTTAGTCTCCCGTATGCGCCAAAACGCGGCCGGACGGATCGGTCAATTCAGTTTCACGCAATAGCTTTTCTCCGTCCCAGCAGGACCTGACTTTGTTCTTATCCAGTTGTTGGGGCACGCCGTCGCGAATGTTTTCAATCACGCGTTTTGTCAGCGCTGCCACCAGTCGGTAAGCCTCTGACTTTTGCATTCCGTCCGTCAGTTCTTCCAGATACTCAGCCGACAAAAACGGTCCGATCCTGGCGGCGACTTCGCGAGATTTCAGAAAACTAGCGCCTTTCGGAAACGCATCGTAAGTTCCCTGCAGGTATATCGGCAGTATTCCGGTTTGGGTAGTCAGCGCAAGATGCCCGACTATCGGTTTGAAATCCGCCATTTCGCCAGTGACGGTGCGTGTTCCTTCCGGATAGATCAAAGCGTTGTAGCCGTTGTCCAGGAAATATTTCGCGTGACGAAGGGATTTCCGCAAACTGCCGCTACGTTCAATCGGCACGACATTCGTAAAATTCTCGAAATAGATTCGCTTGTATTTTTTATCAAAGAAATAATCCGCCGCGCCCAGCGCGATCATATCTTTGCCCATTTCGCCAAGAGCAGACTTGATCAACCCCGTATCCAAATGCGAAGCGTGATTCGAAGCGACAATGAAATTCGTATGAACCGGAATGTTATGCTGGCCTTCAAATTTCGAAACCAGCAAGCTGTCGTAGATCAGATTCTGACCGGCATCCAAAGCTTGCGATCCGAGTCTCCTGAGCAACGACGGAATCTTAACGTCATCGTTTCTATCGTCTGACGATTCTTCAGCACGACCATCCAGCCATTCGGCTCGCGCCGCAGCCGGTTTGCGTTTGCCATCGCGCTGTACGAAGTTCATCAGCTCCTGAATATCACCGATGTGCGCCAGTCCATCCGGCGAAGGAATCACTCCACCAGCGTTTTCAATCGCGCTGACCAGCTCAACGTACATCAAACTGTCAAAGCCGAGCTCGCCAAGTTTGGTGTGAATGGTGATGTCGGCTTTCGGTTTCCCCGAAACTGCTGAAACAATATCAATCAGCCACGCCGCATTCTTTTCCTCAGCGGTATCCTGTGGCGTTTTGCTGGCGGTCTTAACCAGTTTTTGCAGTCGTTGCAGTTCGTTGACGACTTCGCGACGTTTGACTTTCCGCGTTGCGGTTCGTGGAAGGTCGGCCTCCCAGAATTGCAGAACCTTCACTCGTTTGTAGAGCGGCAGCGACGCCGAAACGGTTCGGAAATGCTGTTCGACGCGTTCGCGAACTTCTTCGCGGCCGAGTGACTCGTCGCGTTTGTAATCAGGCACGACCAAACAAGAGACGCGTTCGCCTAATCCGTCAGGAAGACCAACGATACTCAGTTCTTTTACGAATTCATTGGCGCCGTATACCTCTTCAAGCTCGTCCGGATAGACGTTCTTGCCGTTCGAATCTACGATGATCTCTTTTGAACGGCCGACAATGTAGAGGTTTCCGTCTTCGTCAAGCTTTCCCAAATCTCCAGTGTAGAGCCAGCGATCGCGAAGCACATTTCTGGTTGCAAGCTCGTTTTCGTAATAGCCCGACATGACGTTTGGACCGCGGGCAATGATTTCGCCGACTCCGCGTTCATCAGGATCCGCAATCATTATCTCGACGCCCGGCAAAGCCTGACCTACGCTGCCCGGTATAACAGTTTGATTCGGTCGCGTGACCGCCAGAACCGGCGAGGCTTCAGTCAATCCGTAACCTTCCAGCATCGTAAATCCCATGCCGTGAAAACTCTTTAACACGGATTGATTCAGCGCCGATCCGCCGCTGATTACGTAGCGAATGTGACCGCCCAGTTTTTGGTGAATCGGATAGAAGATAAACGGACCGAGATTCAACGGCGTCTTGTCGCGCAGCCAGGCGTTCGCCTTGGCCAGAGTCTCGACTACATCCCATAATCGTGGACTTGTCTCTACGATATTGGTCTTGATACGGCGGTGCAGTAGCTCCCACAGAGCAGGTACGCCGACCATCGCAGTAACGTTGCCGTTCTTAAGCGCGCTGGAAAGAGTGTCACCGTTAAGCTCGGACAAATACGTAATCTGAACGCCACGACTGATCGGAGTAAGAAAACCGGCAGAGAACTCGAACGTATGATGGAGCGGAAGAACGGACAATGCGCTGTCGCGCGTGGAGAAATCAAAGACGCTGGAGAGCATCGAAACCATGCTGGTCATATTCCGATGCGACAGCATTACGCCTTTTGGATTTCCCGTCGTGCCTGAAGTGAAGATGAGCGACGCCATAGTGCTGCCCGAAATTCGTTGCGGCAGTTTCGCGATTCGCTCGTTCTCCAGTTCTTCGTTGCCAAGCTCGAAAATTTCGTCAAAGCGCCAGACCTTTGTCGGCAATCCTTCTGCTTCAAGTCGAAATTGAAGCGTTAGATATTTGTCGAAGATATCCTGGCTAACGATTATTCCGGTGGCGGCGCCGGCGCGAGCAAAAGTGACTAACTCATTCAAGGACGATTGCGAATCGACAGGTATACAGGTGCATCCTGCCTTCAGCACACCGAAATAACTCATGCCCCATTCAGGGCGATTTTCGCTGCATAGGATTATGCGCTCGCCCGGCCGAACTTCCTGACCAACCAGAAACGCTGCCGCGCGATTGGCAAGCTCGCGCAGATCGGCGTAGGTGTACTGTTCCTTGCTGCCGTCGCGCTCGTAACGCATCGCGACACGGGTTGCATGGCGCTTGGTGGCCACTTCGAAAAGCTCCAGCAAATCGCGATAGGTGTAAACGCGTTTCGGCTTTTCGGCCATATCCTCTTCCAGGCTGGGGAAAACCCATTTCTTCAGGCCCGGGAAGTGGACGTTCATCCAGTAGTTATACCAGTCAAGAGTCGGTCCGTCCCACGGCAACAGTCCACGCTCTTCGGGACGAATACGATCCATCAACGCACGAATATTGTCGGTGCGAAATACGTATTCGTTTTCGATGATGAACGGTTTGAAAAGATCTATCGAATCGGTGATTTCGCTGGTGACTTCTTTGACTCTGTCGACTTTTTGTTTAGCGCGATCGACCATGTCAACCAAACGACCGCCGCCCCACCGTGGACGAATTTTGTCCAGCAGGCTCGATGCCTTTTTCGCGGCTGAATTGATCATCGGAGTGGCAGTCTTGCTGAAATCGTCGTAACTGACGGTCTTGGTCTCCATTCGACCTGCGATCTCGTTGATGAATTTGAAGCCGCTCTCTTTTTCCTGGAAATGCTTTCGTTTATAGAGTCCAAGCAAGCTGACGATTCGTTCCATCCGGTTCGGATTCACGTCACCGGTAGCGAACTGGAAAACCATCTTTGGCTGTTCGACCATTGCCTGTGCAGCGACTGCCAGCATCCCTGCGGCTACGTGGTCGACTGGAATCAGATCTAGTATCAGTTTGTTAGAAGCGGGAATCGCGACTTGACCTTTAAGCGCCAGGAAGATCAACGGAGCGGTCGTAGTGAAGCCTTCGTTCCATCCGGGGAACGGAAATTCGACGGAGCTTTCGACGATTGCAGGTCGAATGATTGTTCGAACGATATCTTTTTCCTGCGCGACAAGCTGCTCGCCAATGCTCTTTGTATAAGTATAAATATTCGGCCAGCCCCACCATTTGGCCCGGTCCATGCCGAGCTCGGTCAGTCGCTCTCGAATCCAGACTTTTCGTTCGCGGGCGATAGCGGTGGTTAATTCGCGCTCGTCGTCGGGGTCGCGGCCTTCTTCATAGAGACGCTCGCGCGCAGTGTTGCGAAACCGCGCGTTCATCATCACGTCTTTTGATTCTTCGCGAACGCGCGCGGAAAGTTTGGCGCAGTCTTCGATCTCTTCTTCGACCGAAAAACGGATTCCTTCCAGTTCGTCGCGTCTTGGGAAATAGCCTGACACCGAATCTTCTTCCCAGACCGGACCGCTGCGGTTGCCCGCGGTAAAACAGGTGCTGGTATGAATCAGACAAGGTCGGTTCATTCGCTTGGCAAACGCGATAACGTTGCGCGTGCCGACGATGTTGCTGCGCCGAGCAGATTCCAGCGGGGGATTGAACGTCACGTTGCCGGAAGAGTTGATCAGGATATCGATGTCTTTGGCAATGCGTTCGGCTTCGCTTTCGTTGAGGCCGAGATTGGTCTCGGCTATGTCACCGTTGACTACTTCAATCTTTTCGGCGATGAATCCTTCGAACGCTCCGCCGTAACGCTCGCGCAACGGGTCGAACACCGGGGAAGTAATGATATTGTTCCAAAACCTGGCTTCGCTTTCGTTTGTTGATGGCGCACGTACCATCAAATAGACTTTACCGACGTTCGGAAAGCGATGCAGAAGCATGCTGAGGCTAACCTTACCAAGAAAGCCCGTGCCTCCGAGAAGGAATATCTTGCGACCTTTATATATTTCGGTTGGAGATAAACTCATAAAAAAACAGTGGTCAGTGGTCAGTGGTCGGTGGTCAGTACCAATTCTGGCAATTTTGCTGACCACCGATCACCGACCACCGCCTTCATTGCATATCAGCGATCAATATTGACGGCTGATGAAGCATTGTAATCTCGGCCGAACGCCCCATATAAGTGCGAGCCATCGAAATGGCCTCCGATAAATTATCCGCCCGTTCCCAGCCCAGCATTTCTGGCACGTGAGCATTCTCTGCTCCGGCAACAATCACTTTGCCGATGTGCTGCCGGCCGTTCTCGCCCCAGTACCACATAAAGAACGGATGCGCTCCGTGGAACGCGTTGCCGCGTCGGTACATTTCAATATAGCTGGGATTGGTCGCGAACTCTTTCTCATATTTATGTCGCAGCTTGAACGCGTCGCGGGTTTCCGGCAGCAATCGGTTAAAAAATTCTATATAGCTCGGATGGAAATTGTGATCGAAATCATCGTAACACGGATGAACCAGGATCAACGTCCCGCCTTTTTTGATCAGCGGTTTGTTGCGATACATGTTAAAGAAATACCCGAGCCCCATCACCTGTACCAGCAATGGATTCAATATTGAATAGGCATTGTATGGCGAAATGTACGGCACGCCGACTATCAGAATATCGGCCTGACCTTTTACTTCAACCGCGTATTGATCGAAACCTTTCTTCAGAATCTTTTCGTGAACCGGATCGGTCTTTCCAGCGTGGCAGGCGATCAATTCATAAGCCGATGGAATCGAGTGCAACAGCTTTCGCTTGCCGGCCTGCGGCAGTTTCTTCAGACTCCATTTAATAGTTTCGAATTTCATTCGCTCGAATGATGTAAATTCGTCTTCATTCTTCGCGAAAATGTCCAGAGGATCCGCGAACATATAATTGTTCAGCGCGGTCTCTATGTGAAAGACTTTCAGGTTCTGTTCGACCAATCGGCCCTGGCGCACGATCTTTGTGTTGAGCATCGACGCCGCAGGATCCATATAACTGTCGGATTCGAGGATGGTCTGCGGCTCGTGATGCGCTCGCAGGCTTTCATAATCGCAAAGACCGACTGCAACCGATTTGTGTCCACCATCCATCGGAACAAGATTGATGTTCAGGTAGATGACCAGGTCGCTTTCGGCAACACGGCGGTTGAGGTTCAGGATTTCGCCGTGCTCGGTTTTGCCGAGATTGACCATTCCTTCGGCCCATTCGGCGTCGTGGTTGTAATAGCGATCGGGATAGTACTCTTTGTGAATCTTGTCGCCCACCATCCGGCGCATTTCCCATTCGGTCAGTTTGCGGTGGAGCGAATTCGCTATGATCAGGTGAATGTCATCGACGCCATTTGCCGAGCAAAGGTCCAGAACAATTTCCAGCATCGTCTGACGAATATCCGGAGTTTTCATCGGCGGAAGCGGAAGACTAATGTCATCCATCGCGATTGTTACTTTCATCCCCGGCTCTAACAAAGCATAGAGCGGCTCCATCTCGTGCGGATGATTGATGGCGTAACGAATCGCAGCTTCCGGATTCGGCAGACCCTTGATTGGAGGCTTTGGATAAATGACCCGAGTGCCAATGGGCAAATCTTCCAGCAGGAAATCTTCGCCGCAGGGAACGATGCGCGGAGCGCTGTCGCTGTCGATATAAATGACCTGTTCGTCTAATTTACGACGGGTTAATAATGCCATATAAACAGTTTTCGGTGGTCAGTGGTCGGTGGTCGGGGAAAGACTTTTTCAACTGATCCCTGACCACTGATCACCGACCACTGGTTTATTTCAAATTCAAAATCGGCCAGTCGTGATGAACGGCAGTCGCCTTCAATCTTGCATCAGGATTACACGCCGCCGGGTGACCGACTACGGACAGCATTGGCAGATCGCTCATCGAATCCGTGTAGGCATAGCTTTCGCTAAGACTTAAACCTTCACGTTCCGCATACTGTCTGATCCAGGATGCTTTTGTTGCGCTGGCCATAACTGGCGGTAGCAATCGCCCCGTTGCTTTGCTGTTAACGAATTCCAGCCGATTAGCAACATAATCATCTACGCCCAGATATTCAAGCAGCATCTTTACCGAAATATCCAGCGCGCCTGTAACAATAACCTGCCGCAAGCCCAGTTTCCGCGAATGCTCCATCAATTCGAAAGTGCCGGGATAGATGGCAGGTTTCAGAACATCTTCGAACAATCCTTCTGCCAAAAACCGTAAGCGGTCTTCGGATTCGTTTTTATACCATTGGAAGAAGATATCGTTAAATACCTTTCGGCTGTACTGATCTGTCGCGACAAACAATGGAACGCCAATCAGTGTCGATGCTGTCTTCTTAAAGCTCCGAAAAACGCCCTGCTGATTCTTGGCATAATAGCCAAGCGTGTGCACAAGGTTCGAGCTTATCAGCGTACCTTCCAGATCGTAAAACGCGGCACCTGCCAAAACACTCCCTCCAAATAATCCAGTCAAAAGGGAAATAACTGTCCCGTCAACTGTTCAGCGGAACAGTTCGGCGGCAAAAGCTCTTTTCCAGGATTAAGAGATATGCCCGGGGCAGAACTAATGGGGACCTAATCCCTTGTTGAAATTCGCCTTAAACCAAAACAGGTTATTTTAACAGAAAACCGGGGTTTGGTGCCTATGGAAAACCGCAATCGAGAAATCGGCCAATCGAAAGCGTGACAGCAAATGGCCCCAAAAGATGCGTGTGACCTGTATGTGTCACAGCGCAATCATAGGCATATAAAGGAGTTATTTTACTGTGACGCGTGTGACATCAGCTGGCCGAATTCCCAGGTTTAGAGTACAGGCTTTAGCCTGCCGCAGTCGAAGGTAGGCAAGCTGAAGCTTGTACTCGGAACTTTCGCCCTATCTAAAAAGATAAGCGCTAAATATCTGTTAGGATACGCGGCCGCGGTCACCGGTTTTCGCCATGTATTTTTCCGCAGTGTAACTATCGCGGAAATCAGGATCCTAACCCCGGAAACATTGATCCGTCGCCTGTCTTTCCGTGGGGAACGGCAAATGCACATACAACCGCTGAACTGCCCAGATTCGAAATGGGCATTAAAGTTTCTGTGTTCCGTTACAAAGAAGCGGTTCCTTCAGATAACCATCCATTAAACAGAAGTTTAACGGCTGCATTCTGGCGCTCCGTTATTTGTAGGTTATTTGTAAATTAAATTCGAGGAGGTCCATATGTCTACATCAATCGCGGCTGTCGAAAAGCGGCATGCCAGCCTGAAACTTTCCAATACTGCTGAGGGTCAAGTCCTGACGGCCAGCGTGCCGTCCGACATTACCGACGAGGATTTTCACGTAGTCGGAACGAGAGCGCTTGGCTTGATCAAAAAGCTGACAGGATGCAATTGCTTATCCGGTCGAATCAGCTTTGTCGTCGAGGACAATTTCGCTCAGGTCATCCAGGTTGATCTGGGTCAAGCAAGAGGCTGATAGATTATCAAGGGAGGTGTGAGGGCCTCCCGAATTCAGGTGATAGAAATGGCACAGACCCGCCCAGCAGTTGGTTTGCTTTATAATCCAGCAACGCCTGATCTGGTTTCGCACGCGCCCGATCTGGTCGAATATATCGCGGCAATGCCAGACCGGTTGTGGTTCGATTTTGGCCCCGGAGAGCCAGGTCGCCGGTTCCACCGAACACTCGAAGCTATTCAGGAAGTTAAACGCCATGCTAAGGGTCGCATTTTGGCAGGGCACGGAATAGGGCTGTCCCTGCCAAGCGCGGTTCCCATGGATGAAGTTTTTCTTGACGCAGTCGCCCGAATGTCCGAAGACCTGGGCGGTTTTCAGTGGTACACCGAGCATCTGAGCGTCTTCATAACTCCGCGCGGCAGCGTGCCGAACGCGCAAGCGGGACTCGGATTACCGGTAGTTTATGATGACGAGACATTTGAAATTGTCGGCAGCAAGCTTCGCCGGATGAGAGATGTTCTGGGTTGTCCGCTGGCGCTGGAAAATGGCAGCTTCTTCACGCCTGTTCCGGATATCGATGTTACCGAGCCGCAGTTTCTCAACCGCCTTCACGGCGAAGGGCTTTGCGATACGCTTCTGGACATCCACAACCTTTATGTGGGCTGGCGTAACGGTGGAGTGTCACCCGCGGATTATATGGAAGAGCTGGACAGCGACGCGGTAATCGAGATTCATCTGGCCGGCGGCGACGATTTCGCGGGTTTTTATATGGATTCACATTCAGGGTTGACTCCGCCGGAAGTCTGGCAGTTGGCTTTTGATTATGTGCCGCGCTTCAACCGATTGCGCGCGATTACGTTTGAATTCCAGGAAACCTACTACGAGAAGATTACGCCGGAGGCCCTGGTTGAGGAGTTAAGGTGGATGCATCAGCTCGCGGATCTGTGCGCGGTGGAGTCGCCAATACAAGAGATGTATCTGGAGGTGGCACATGCTGGCTGAATTTCAACAGGCGCTGGCGGATTTAACTGCGTCGCCAGAGCTCTGTATAAAAGTGCGCCAGGACCCTGGCGTTCTGTTAGAACGTTATGAGCTGACAGAGCGCGAATGGCGGCGACTGGTCGGGATCGTCAATCACAAAGGGATGGAGTGCGCATGCATTGTCTATAGGGCCAACAGGCTTGCGCCTCTTGCTTTGAATATCCCACTCACATGCAAAGCTCTGGGCAGCAAACTGCGCGAGGTAGCGTCGGAATTCTGGACCGCATGCCCGGAAACAAATGTTCATTTCTTTATCGAGACGGACAAATTTTGCTGGTTTCTGCGATCGAAACTGACGGAGGGCGGGGATTTCCCATCCGAAGTTTGGCCGGTGCTTTTATGGGAGCACGGCATAGTGGCCGAAGCAATTAAGGAAAGCTATATTGAAGCTTAACAGGGTGACCGTAATTGCCTGAAACCCACCGAGCTTCAAAACTAGAGATTCATTTGGGCAAGCAATATCACCGGTCAACGGGGCCATACTTCCGCACCGATTAGACCAAAAATCAACAGGAGAACTCGTCTCCGGCCGTCTTTCGTAGATTACCGACAATATCCCGTGTTTTCGCATCGTGTTCTGAAATCGATGGCAGTTCAAATGATTTACTGAATTTTGAATATATCCATTTCGCTTTGCCATTTAATTACTCGGTGCAAAGCATTCTGGTAAACAGGTGATTGCGGTTTATCTATATACTCCGCCAGATCGCACAACTCGCCCATCCGGCCATAAATCACCATGCGTCGCAGGTTCAGCCGTCGTCCGGAAAACTCCTGATACTTCTCAACAACTGCCTTCATAAAGTTCGGATCGAATTTGTATAACGGATAAAAGTCCATATTCACATCGCCGACGCAAATATCGCCGAAATCATAAACGCCGTTCAGTTTCCTATTTACGTCGTCGAAAGCCATATTGTCGGTGTGAAGATCGTTGTAAAGAAAAACCAGTTCGTCCTCGGTGGGATTAATCGCCTCGAATTCCTTTAGGGTTTCCTCAGCAAAACTGCGGACTAATCGGTCGGTCATATGCTTCAGAAGTACTGCTTTCACCAGGTCTGAATAAGACGGCAGATTCTCGTCCCTTATTCCCAGTTTCCGTGCTTCCTCGACGGTCAGGGAGTTGTGGATCTCAAATAAGAAGTTGGCCAGGTCAAAAACCAGTTTCTCTTTCTCTGTTTGATTCATCCTATCAAAGACTTCCCTGGTCAAACAGTTACCAGGGATCTTTTGATAAGCCATATAAGTGAACGATTTGCCCAGAAATTCAATCCTGGGAATAGACAGCGTGATCTTGTTTTTAAGCAGGTTGAGGATAACTACTTCGACTTCAAATCTGAGGTCAGCGTTTGAATAGATATGGGCTGATTTTGGGAAACGGAATATCCATTGTCCGTTTATATCTGCAACAAGGTGATCCCAACCGTTTTCGATCAGGCTAATAGCTTCGATTTTGAGATCAGGCAGATCGTTCTGGATAACTCGTCGTACGGTCTCTGGATCGAAGTTGGGCAAGATTTGATGCATGGGATCTGATGGTTAGCGCAGACCAGAAGGTTTCTTTGGCATATACACGAGAAACTCTATGTATCCGCATCGTCCGGATTTGATTTCCTCTTGATACTCAACCACAGTCTGCTTTTCGTTCTGCTCCATTCTGTGCAACTCTTTATAGGCCATGGGGGACGTACTAGCCGGAAAGATACCACGAATCAAATACTTGCCGGGTTTCAGGATTGGAACCGTTAATTGCCCCTCTTTGTTCGTGACATCCTGAAACTTGAAGCCATCACCTTCGATCTCGATTTTTATTCCCTCCAATGTGTTGTAAGGATAGTCGAACGCTCGTACTGTGATGGAAGACTGGGGAAAGCTGTGCGACAGACTGTCAATATATGAAAGGTCCTCTTTCGCGTTAGCGTACAGGGTTGTCCTCGTCCATATTTCCAGCTTACCCCTGGCAGAATTCCGGTGAGCATAGACCAGCCATTTCTCTCCTTTCCGAAACTCATCGCTGCAATCAGTTCCGACCACCGTACTAACTTCAATTTCCTTGCTTTCGGTACCGCGGTGAACTTTCTCTACAGAAAATCGAACCAAGGCGTTATTTGAAGATTCGGTCAACGCGGGTTTAATCTTTTTAAGTTGGGAGACCGTGCCCACAAATACGACATCCGCCTTCCAGTAAGCTGAGCAGGGCGGTTCGATACCGCCAATAGGTATACAAGCGTGAGCTGTACTTGTGAAAAACAACAATATGCCTGCAGCAAAAATGAATGAACAGAAATTCAGGTTGCGCCTCATTGCCACCTTTCGAGATCAGAAGTGAGAAGATAAAGCAGGCAACAGATCACGATTTTGCCGTCTTTGCCTGAAATGGAAATATGGTGGAGGTGAAGGGAATCGAACCCTTGTCCGAAAGCCATCAACGATGACCACTACATGCTTAGTCGCGTCGCGCTAGTCTCGCCGCCCGCCAGTCTCGATGCGACCAGAGCCGCAGGCAGCCAGGTCGGTATTTCTCGCCCGACAGCCCCAACCACAGCCGCCGGACCAGCCCGCTAAGGTTACGCCTTATTCTGAGCCGCGAGCACTCTCAGGTAAGACGGCTCTTTATCTGTTATTAAGCAGCAAGAGCGAGTTGCGAGTTATTCGCATTTGTGTTTTCTATGCAGGTTACGGGTTACATAGTTCCCGGCATGCAATCAATCGCCTCAGAAGCCCCCGTCGAAGCCAGGTCACCCCCACAAGGCTTGAGTCATGTTAAAGATTGACAATAGGATTGTCAAGTTGTGAGACCCGCCCGGGTGTGGTTCAAGTTTTTGGGCTATGGACCCCGGAAAGGAGATGGGGTAAACTTCGGGAAATAACAGGCAGGCCAGAATAGGCTAAAAGGGCGTAATGTCGTGAGAAGTATTTCTGA
>Ga0070741_10003342_pt1 | contig 40166 bp, 30 predicted proteins | sample Coa_R1_4_FD_66440 | JGI IMG/M metagenome (GOLD analysis project Ga0070741, IMG submission 66440) | Surface soil microbial communities from Centralia Pennsylvania, which are recovering from an underground coalmine fire - Coalmine... | ecosystem: Environmental > Terrestrial > Soil > Unclassified ...
GGGCAGAGGCGGTAGCCTTCAACAGTATCGTTCCTGGTGTCAGCCCTGAATTTGGCCTCAGCTTTTTTACCGTTCGCAGCCATGAGCCTAATCCGGCCAACGATTATCGGACCCAACTCCTTGCTCCGGACCTCCGGTTTCGCTTTAGTCCTCGGACCACTCCGCTCTGGTTTCCTTATTTTTTTGCAGGAGGCGGTATGGCCATTTTCAACGTGCTCCAGTGGCCCGCCGCAACTTCCCCTGCTGCGCACTTATCCGACGCGGTGCCATTCTTTACTTTCGGCCTTGGAATTTCGCACCAAATCACCGAGCAAATCGGCTTCGACCTGAATGCCGGAGCTGCTCTTGCGCTGACCGATGACATCAATCCCCTTCACGACGGACGCAATGACGGATGGTGGAGTGGCATCGCAAGTCTTTACTGGATTTTTTAATACTGGATTTTTTAACAGGGCGCGCTTCTTTCGTATTTTTGTACGTCACTTTTAACCTTTTCATCCAGATTACGATGCAAACCTTTTTCGACCGTCTCGACGCTTCTATCGCCGAATATTCCCTCCTCAAACATCCTTTCTATCAGGCCTGGAGTGCTGGGACGCTCTCCACAGAAACGCTTCGGACCTATGCCGGACAATATTACCAATTCGAAAAAGAATTTCCACGCTTTTTGAGCGCCGTCCACTCGAATACGGAAAACATCGAGCACCGCCGCCAAATCCTTCTTAATCTGATGGAAGAAGAGCACGGTCGGCCAAACCATCCGGAGCTCTGGCTCCAGTTTGCCGAGAGTGTCGGAGCGAATTCCGATGAAGCAAAGCAGACCGTCCCATTCGCCGAGACGGACAATCTGATTCAAACGCTTCGCGAACTCACCCGCACGGGCGATACACTCGAGGGCATTGGGGCACTTTACGGATATGAATCGCAGATCCCGGAAATTTCGAGCACCAAGATAGCGGGACTCCGGGAATTCTATGGGGTGACTTCCCAGGAAGCACTTGCCTTCTTTACCGTGCACGAACAGGCCGACGAACTCCACCGACGCGCCGAGCGCGACTTGATGCAGGAACTCATTCAGTCCCGTGAAGACGAAGACCGAACGATTGCAGCCGCCCAGCAAGTCGCGATCGCATTCTATAAAATGCTCGACGGCATCGTCCGCGAATGCGGAATCGAATGTCCCGGTATGGCCTAAGTCATTCGCTTAGGGCCTTCGTTTATTGAAATTACCTTACCGCGTTTCGCTTACGGCGGCGAGTTCGATCGGATTGCCCCAGTGGTGATCTCCGAGCGCCGCGGTATCCAGCGAGCCCGAAAACGAGATTCGAAGTCCATCCGTCCGAAATCGAGCATCGAGATTTGCCGGCTCGTACTGACCGCCGTTATCGGAAAGAATTCCGTAGAATCCTCCGCCGGTTTCCCGGTAAACGACCGTGCCATTTGCCGAAACCGGCTTAGCTGCTGCTATTTGTATTGACTTTCCAGGTCCCGTAGTGTCGCACGCCATGACGCCGTAGCTGAGCGCCATAGCCAGAATCGCCATGAGACCCAAAGACTGATATGCTTTCATGGCTATCGAGAGTTAAATTGTGTAACGAACGCCGCTTGCGCAACCGCCCGTGGGCTCATTTTCATGATTTGCCCTTCCGTTTAAATAACACTCCAATCGGTCCAGAGTTACACCTCTTCCCTGAACTTTCTGCTAACTTATTGTTTCGTGCCGCTCAACTCAACGTTGGCAGTCCATTCGGAGGACGCAATATCGCCTTTTTCGATCGATTTCGACGGAGTCACTGGAACTATACACGTGTAGGAGTTTACTCGTGGCATTAACTTCCGTTCATGAATGCATGCGCAACCAGAGCGACCATTGACATTTTTGTAGGACATTTTTTTTATTTTACCAGCGTAAAAAACTCGGTCTTTTCGAATGAGTGAAGAAGGACGGTCCCGGCGCGTACGAGATTGACGAGGATTTTGGAAGCTCGGCGGCGGCTGATGTTGACGAGATCTGCGAATTCCTCGACTGTAATTCGACCATGGCGCTCCAGGTACGCAAACAGCATTTTTTCGTTGTAGCCGATCGAAAGCTTTAAGGGTGCACTCTCCGGCCGCTGGCTACGCATGACGTTCATCGTTTCCCTGCTCGCAAGCACCGATTTATCTTCATAGCGGACGAAGCCCGTGTGGGACTGTTCCTTCTTCCGTTTCCCGGAACTTTCATATTCCACGAGGGTGTGGGGCTTTTCCGCGCTTTCGGGAACCCGTACAAGCACGATGTCCCGTCCCCTTCCGGCATGAACGTTTTCGGTCACGATTTCAACGGGCGGCTCGATCATCCACCGTGCGGCATGTTCGATCTCTTCTAATTCCGATTTTTCACTCCGGACTCCGACGACCGTCCCATCGTCATCGACGCCAAACAAAATATAGCCACCGCGCGTATTGGCAAAGGCGATGATCTCGCGCGCGATCTTCTCGGGCGAAGAAAACTGCCGTTTGAATTCGACATCCGCGCCTTCCCCGGATTCGATCAGGTCATAGAGTTCATGCCGGCGAATAGGATAGGAAACGATTCGCATCAATTAGCGGAGCCCGATGGAGAGGATGGCTCTTGTTCAGAAGGACGCGCGAGGCGGCAGGAATAAAGGGCCTCGCGCGTGAGAAAATAGATCGTTCCACCCCGCACCTGAAAATCCTCGGCCTGCGATAGATCGGAATCGGTCCGCGGAAGGATCCACCCACCGATCGATACCAAGCCCCTACCGGAAAAGAGCCGGACGCGAGCGCTATCGCTTTCGAGTGCAAACACGGTATCATGCGACGCCGCGATCGAGCGCACCGGCGATGCGAGCGGAGTGCGCGCAAGCAGGTTCCCAAGGTTATCGAATTCGACGAGCGACCGCCCCCCGTTATCGAGCACGACCAAATGCTGGTTATCGGCGATCGCAAGATCGATCGGATTGCTCAGCACCGCGTCGGGCCGAACGGCTTCGGAATAGCCGCCGATCGTGCGCTCGACCGAAAAATCGGAGCGCGCTTTGAGCACGCGTTTGTTTTCGCCATCGGCCAGGTAGATATTCCCGGCATCGTCCACCGCGACCGCAGCCGGATACCCGAACCGGGTTCCCGCGTCGGTATTATCGCGCGTATACAGCGTGGAAACATAGGCCAGATCCTTGGTATATTGTTCGATGCGATGATTGAAACGATCCGAAATGAAGACGGAGTTTGTGAGATGCGCATCGACATCCGAAGGAGCGTTAAATTGGTAATGATCGGCGCCAAAGCCGCTTGCCACGCGGAGGCTGTCGCCATTCGGAGAAATCTTGATCACGACATTCCCCGCAGATTCGACAATGAATACGTTCCGAAACTGGTCGATGCTCATCGCGGTCGCATCGTGGAAATCGCGAAGCTTTTTTACGACGACGATCTGGCCGGTAATCGTCAGCGTGCCCATGGGGCCATGCGGGACAGCCGCACAACCCGAAAGCAGGAGAAAGAAAACCCAGCGGAGCAACTTCATACTAAAACCGAAGCGTATAACTCAGTGTCACACGGCGTTCGATCGGATCGTAATACGATTCGAACGGCGCCGGACTCGGATTGCTGACATCGAAATCGTACAGGTTTGCGGAAACATACGCGTCGAGCAGGTTTGCAATATACGTGAGCCCAAGATAGATCCACCATTTGTCGCGGTCGTCCCGATAAAATTCCCGAGAACTTTCCCAGGCATGCGCCCACGTGCTATCGGTGGCGGTCAGGCGCGCATAGCGATTGGAGACCGAGTCCTGGGCCCAATGATAGCGATTGTTTTGGACAATCGCACCATAAAAAAACGCTCCCGCCAGTCCATAGAGGATCGGAAGTTTCCAGGCCTGGTCAAGATAGACCTGTCCGGCCCCAGGAATGACGGCCGAAAGGAGCACCGCTTCGAGCGGCGATTTGGTCATATGGAATTCGCTATCGGCGGGCGTGCGGACGGTATCCTTCGGAGTTCCCAAAGCCGACTGGGCACGGAGCGAAGAGCAGCAGAAGATCGATGCGACGGCGAGCGTCAGGCCAGCGAAGCGATGCATTCTATTTCGACGCGAGCGCCTTTAGGGAGTGCCGCGACCTGCACCGTGCTGCGGGCCGGGCGTGACGTTCCCAGGCCGGTCTCGTACACCCGGTTCACGGCCGCAAAATCGGCCATATTGGTGAGATAAATTGTGGTCTTGACAACATTCGCGAATGTCGCGCCACCGGCCGCAAGAACGCCCCGCAAGTTCTTCATGACCTGCTTCGTTTCGTCCTCGATCGTGCTTTGCACCATTTCGCCCGAGGCCGGATCGAGTGCGATCTGTCCGGAGCAAAACAGAAAATCGCGGCTGCGGACGGCTTGCGAGTAGGGCCCGATCGGCGGCGGGGCCTCGGGCGATAAAATAATTTCCAACAATGATTCCATAACGCTTCCTTACGAAACAATGGCCGATAATAATTCCTGTAGTCGTTCGAACTCGTCGATCGAATAAAACTGGACGGCGATCTCACCCGTATTATCGCCCTTAAGGCGAATTCGGACCTGCGTTCCCAAAGCCTGCTGCATCCCGGATTCTATCGATCGAAGATCGGGCGAAGTTTCAACCGTTTCCCCTTGCGCTTCGAACGGGACCGGTTTTGGAACTTTGTGCCGCGCGCCGGCCCGGCGGGCCACGGCTTCCCCGTTGCGGGCCAGCTCTTCGAGTGTTCGGACGGAGTAATAGTTCCGAATCGCTTCGTCCCAGAGGGCATTCTGGCGCTCTACATCTTCGATCGCAAGAACGGCCTTGGCATGGCCGGTCGTGAGTTCGCCGGCACGAAGTGAGTCCTTGATGCGCTCGGGAAGTTTGAGTAAGCGGATGGAATTCGCGACGGTCGTGCGGTCTTTTGAAATGCGAGCGGCCACTTCCTCCTGCGTTAGTCCGCAATCTTCGATCAGTCGGTCGTACGCTTCCGCTTCTTCGATCGGATTGAGTTCAACGCGCTGCACATTCTCAACGATCGCAAGCTCGAGCATTTTCCGATCGCCTTCGGCTTCCATGACGTAGGCCGGGATATGCGTAAGGCCGGCTTCGATCGAGGCGCGAATGCGGCGTTCGCCACTGATGAGTTCGAATTTATCGCCCCCGGCATTACGGACGGTGATCGGCTGAATGATGCCATGTTCGCGGATGGACTCGGTAAGCTCGCGCAGCCGTTCCGGAGCAAATTCCTTGCGGGGCTGGAGCGGATTCGGTGCGATTCGGGCGATCTCGATCGAATCGAGCCGCGGCGCGTGACGACGCTCTTCTCGTACCGGGGTGAGGTCTATTGCCGAGAGCGGCTCTTCCGGTACCGCACCGGGTATGAGTGCGCTCAGTCCTTTCCCCAATACAGATCGTGTTTTCGACATTCCGAATTAGAACCGAAATCGAGGAGTAATAAGCTCCTTGAATCACCGAGCGCGCTCGACGCGGTCTTTTTTTGCGACGGCCGGATTTCGTTTTATCACTTCGCCGGCCAAATCGAGATAATTTTTCGAGCCGGTCGAAGCGGCATCATAGAGGACCACGGGCTGCCCGAAGCTTGGCGCTTCCGAAAGCCGGACATTTCGAACGATCAGCGTAGAGAAGGCTTTTTCGCCGAAATATTTTCGCACTTCGGCCACGACCTGATTGGATAGCCGAAGTCGCCCGTCGAACATCGTGAGTAGTACTCCCTCGATATCGAGTGCGTTATTCAGGTGCCGCTTCACGATATTGATCGTATTGAGCAACTGTCCCAGGCCTTCCAGCGCATAGTATTCGCACTGCACGGGAATAAGTACGCTGTCGGAAGCGGTGAGCGCATTGATGGTAAGAAGGCTGAGCGATGGAGGGCAGTCGATCAGGATAAAATCGTAGTCGTCGCGCACCGGTGCGAGCGCATTCAAGAGCATTCGTTCCCTGTTCGGCACATCGATCAGTTCCACTTCGGCGGCGGCGAGATTGATATTCGACGGAAGCAGGTCAAGATGTGGGACCGTCGTCGTTTGGATCGCGTCCCTAATATTCTCGCGATTGATCAGAACTTCGTAGACCGTTTTCGTAAGGGATTTCGGATCGATTCCGAGGCCGCTCGTCGCATTCGCCTGCGCATCGATATCGACGAGGAGCGTTTTAAATTCCCCTACGGCGAGCGAAGCAGCGAGATTGACGGCGGTCGTCGTCTTTCCGACCCCGCCTTTTTGATTTGCGATCGTGATGATTTTTCCCATGCGGCGAGGACATAACGCAAGGAAGAGGCGGGCTGTTCAGACGAGGTAGTTATTTATCCGCAGTCACACCAGTTCCGCCTGTGTTTCGAGTGAAGTCGAGTGATCGTACGCTTCGATCGGTGGGCAGGTGCAAATAAGCTGGCGGTCGCCGTAGGCATTATTAACGCGGCCCACGCTTGGCCAGAATTTATTCATACGCAGTCCGCGAACGGGGTACGCCGCCTGTTCGCGCGAATACGGATGCTGCCATGCATCCGCAATGACGGACTCTGCCGTGTGCGGCGCATTTTTGAGAGGATTGTCTTTTGCGTCCATGGCACTGCTCGCGATGGCATCGATTTCTTTGCGGATTTCCCTCATGGCATCGCAGAACCGATCGAGCTCTTCCTTCGGCTCGCTTTCGGTCGGCTCGACCATCAGCGTCCCAGCCACCGGGAATGAAAGTGTTGGCGCGTGGAACCCATAGTCCATAAGGCGCTTGGCAATATCTTCGACGTCGACGCCCTGCGCTTTGAATCCACGCATGTCCAGGATCATTTCGTGCGCTACCCGGCCGTGAGTTCCCTGGTAAAGTGCCGGGAAATCTTTTTCGAGTCTCGCTTTAATATAGTTCGCATTCAGGATGGCGATTTCGGTCGCTCGCGTCAGTCCATCGGCCCCCATCATTGCAATATAGGCATACGAAATAAGCAGGATACTCGCACTTCCCCATGGCGCGGCGCTGATAGCACCGATGGCTCGTTCCCCGCCGACTGAAATCACCGCGTGTCCGGGAAGGAATGGAGCGAGATGGGACGCAACGCCGATCGGCCCCATGCCCGGCCCGCCCCCGCCATGCGGGATGCAAAATGTCTTGTGCAGATTAAGATGACATACGTCTGCGCCGATCGAAGCCGGGTTCGTAAGGCCGACCTGCGCATTCATATTCGCGCCGTCCATATAGACCAGCCCCCCATTTTCGTGGACGATGCGGCAGATGTCCTTAATGCTTTCCTCGAAAACGCCATGTGTCGAGGGATACGTCACCATGAGCGCCCCGAGTCGATCTTTGTGTTCGGTCGCTTTCTGGCGAAGGTCCTCGACATCGATATTGCCTCGGTCGTCGGTCTTCACGACGGCGACGCGCATGCCCGCCATGATCGCGCTGGCGGGATTCGTTCCATGCGCCGAGGCCGGAATGAGCACGAGATCGCGGTGCTGTTCGCCACGCGATTTATGGTACTCCCGAATCACGAGCAAGCCGGCATATTCTCCCTGTGCGCCGGCATTCGGCTGCAGCGAAACGGCATCGAACCCGGTGATTTCCTTTAGCATGGATTCGAGGGTGCCGAAGAGTTCCAAATATCCCTCCGCCTGATCGAGCGGCACGAAGGGATGCAGCCGGCCAAAGGCCGGCATCGTCACGGGGATCATTTCGGCGGTCGCATTCAGCTTCATCGTGCAGCTCCCCAGCGGGATCATTCCGTGAGCCAGAGAAAAGTCTTTGTTTTCCAACTGCTTCAGGTAACGCAGCATTTCGGTCTCGGAATGGTGCTTGTGAAACGTCGGATGTGAAAGATAGCCGGAGGTCCGGGCCAGGTTTTTCGGATAAGAAGTCAGCTTCCATTCGGAACCGTTCTTGTGTACCGCTTTGCCATTCTTCGTTGAACGGGCAGCCTGGAACACGGCCGCGATCGCGGACACATCTGCGAGCGTTGTCGTTTCATCGAGAGAAATTCCGATCGCGCGCTCGTCGAAATAGCGAAAGTTCATCTGTGCGGCAAGCGCTTCTCGGCGAACGGCTTCGAGTTCAACCACGCTTTCGAGTTCGATCTTCAGCGTATCGAAATACTGCCCGTTCGTTTGCTTCAGTCCCAAATGCGCAAGCTGTTCCTCGAGAAGTCCTGTAAGGGCATGGATCCGCTCGGCGATTTTCTTCAGCCCTTCGGGCCCGTGATAGACGGCATACATCGCGGAAATATTCGCAAGCAGAGCCTGGGCCGTGCAAATATTGCTGGTGGCTTTATCGCGACGAATATGCTGCTCGCGGGTCTGCAACGCCATACGAAAAGCAGGGTTCCCATACGAGTCGATCGTGAGTCCGATAATGCGGCCGGGCATCGAGCGCTTAAATTCATCGCGCGTCGCAAAAAACGCGGCGTGCGGACCTCCGTATCCCATGGGAACTCCGAAGCGTTGCGCCGAGCCGATGGCGACGTCGGCACCGAACTCCCCAGGCGGCACGAGCAAGAGGAGGCTCATCAGGTCGCAGGCCACGGTCACAAAAGAACCATTGGCGTGGGCTTGTTCGCAAAATTCGCGGTAGTCGGAGACGCTTCCATCGCCGGCCGGATATTGGACGATCGCTCCAAAAAGATCGGGCGTCCACTCGATCATGCGGTGATCGCCGACCTTCAGCGTGATGCCGATCGCTTCGGCTCGGGTGCGAAGGACATCGAGCGTTTGAGGAAAAATGTTTTCGGATACGAACAGCGTACGCGCGTCGTCCTTTTTATGAACCGCAAGCATCAGGTGCATCGCTTCCGCGGCTGCTGTGCCTTCATCGAGCAATGAAGCATTCGCAATTTCAAGACCGGTCAGCTCCACCACCATGGTCTGAAAATTTACCAGCGATTCCAGCCGGCCCTGTGAGATCTCCGCCTGATACGGTGTGTATTGCGTGTACCAACCTGGATTCTCGAGCACATTTCGAAGAATGACTGGTGGAGTGATCGTGTCATAATACCCCATTCCGATGTAGGACTTATAGACCTTATTCTTCTTTGCAAGCTCTGAAATATGAGCGAGAAATTCCGCTTCGGTCATCGCAGGCTTTAGTTTGAGCGGGTCTTTGAGTCGGATCGAACGAGGTATTGTCTGATCGACGAGTTCGGCAAGCGACGTCACGCCTGTCGCTGCAAGCATTGCTTCAACGTCCAGCTCATTGGGACCGATATGCCGGTCCTGAAATCTTTCGGAATAGGTAAGAATGGAGTTCATCGAAATATCTTGTTGTGGGCGGAAAACCGGCGGCTTCTACGTAAAAACCAGACGAAAAGTTTTATGAGGAAAATCGAGATGAAAAACTACGAACGTAACGGGCTTGCAAACCGAGGCGGACGACGGAATGAGAGCAAAGGCTTGGAACTCAATCGTTTAAAATAAAAAGCGCTTCGGCGTCATTCGGGTGTAGTGAGAGATTTGGTCCTCCCTTTTGTGAAACACCTCGCGACTCTCCGAAGCGCCCCTCTCGTTCAATATGCCCTGTGGTCAGCAGGGCAACTTAGGTTAGCTTCGCACCTTTGCTCCGGGGAGCTAAGGTTTCGCTAAAAATCTGTTGTCAAAAGATACCGATGTATGAAAACTCGTTCATTCAAAGAACAGCCTGTCGTTCATTGTTGGTTTCCGAGTTAAACGCCGCCTATACGCTTGCCTGAACGACCGTAATTTAAACAATAAAAATGGAAAAAGCAAGACCGGACGTGTTTTTTTATAAAAAAAATATCAGTGAATTTCCTTTCTTCTCAGAGTGGACCGCTTCATCGTGGACATACCGTTATTTTTACCGGTAGGGCAAATATAATACGGAATTTTCGAGATGCCGCAAAAAGCGAGAATCGGTGTTCTCACCCTTAAAACAGGGAACGGGGTAGCAAAATTTTGACTTATACGCGGCGCTTAGTCCGGCTTTCCGGGATCGGGATCTATCCTGGAACTTCGGCGATGCATGTAGCACAAACTCGGGGCGTGGCTCAGCCTGGTAGAGCACCTGGTTCGGGACCAGGGGGTCGGAGGTTCGAATCCTCTCGCCCCGACATTCACTAACCTGGATTATATGGATTCAAGCCGATTCCGAAATCGGCCACCCCTGTAATCCAGGTTTTATTTTGCATCGTCCCGACGGAACAGGTCTTATTTTGCGGCTTCGCGATCGGGATTGAGTTGGTCCATCTCTGAAGGCCCGATCTGTTCCGGCTGATCGAGCTTTTCGCCATAACCCTTGCCGAATTGATCGAACCAATGGTCCACGGCTGCATAGTTAGAAAGGCTCTGCTGCTCGTAATACGCATAGGCGATGTCCGATTGATTGATGAACTGCGGATCGAGCACTCGCAATAACAGCGCGCGAGAACGATAGACCTTCCACTTGTCCTTCGTCAGAAGGGCCCGAGGTTCCTGGAACGAAACGATCCAGTCGGCGCCCAACTGCCGTGCATATTTTTCGAGATTGGGAACGACGTCTTCAAGGAGTTCCGCCTGAATTTCGATGGTACCGATCACGACCGCACTGCGCGGCATGATCGAGTCCGGCATGGGTTCATGATAGACCAGCGGAAGCGTATCGTTCATTTTTGGGACCGAGAACGGAGTTGCGGAAAGCAATATAACGGAGTCCCGACCGCTCGATTTCAGCACTTTGTGCTGCAGATGTTCCGACATAAAATACTGCGCCTGTCCCACGCGCGGAAGCATAAATAGGGCAACGGTGGCCAAAAGAAGTCGAATTTGGGTTAATGTCTTCACTTTACGTAATGTCAGCACTTTAATCACTTTCTTATCTAACCTTTCGAATCGTATCAAATCCTTCGAGTTTGCCTTGTTTTGTTTCGTGAAGTTTGCCTGGTTTTCCGTTAAAATTTATTACTCTTTTGTAGCTCCAGAGGGTCACCATTATCCTTCGGTCAAGATGTAGGCCAGTGGGAATTAATGGAGCTTTTTCGGCACCTCAAAGTGACAAAGTTTAGTCCCTGAAAATGACAACGCATCAGGTCGAAATCATGGGCACTACTTACCACCGGACTCGGTTCTCACCCCGCCTTGAAAAGGGCGTAAAATCAACCGGTGGAAGCACATCGCGGGGTAGTGTTGAAGCCATTTTCATAACTAATCAGACACCCGCAGAACCTATTTATACATGACCGATACGATTCATCCAACTTCGCCCGCAGCGGCGGACGCTGCAAATGCCATCGGGGCTAACGGCACCGATGCAGCAACTCTCGAACATCCACGACCGGCGACGCACGCCGCCGAGCTCATTTCTCATAACAGCGGCGAGCCGGCGATTCCCGACAGCACAACGACCGGAGCAACTCCCCTGCTCATGACGGACGCCACGGCCAATCCGACCCCTTCGACCGGAACGGTAAACGTCCGCGAGGAGCATCCGCTCCGCAACGGGCACTCGAAAAACCCCGTTTCGTCACGACGCAATAATTTTACCATCATCGATCCCAAAACGAAGTTAGGCGGCGGCTATAGCGCACAGGAACACGCGGAGCTCGAACGCTTATATGGAACTTCCCTTTCTACGCTCTCCGACGGTGAGATCGTCAAAGGCCGCGTCGTCTCTGTAAACGACAGTGAAGTTTCCGTCGATATCGGTTTTAAGTCCGAAGGTGTCATTCCCAAAAACGAATTCGCCCAAACGCCGAACGTTCAGCCGGGCGATGAGGTCGAAGTATACCTCGAATCGATCGAAGACCGCGAAGGCCGGCTGGTGCTCAGCCGCAAACGCGCGGAGTTCACCCGCACCTGGCAGCGCATTGTCGAAGCCCAGAAATCGGGCGAAGTGCTCGCAGCCAAATGCCTGCGCCGCATCAAAGGCGGAATGGTCGTCGATGTCCTCGGCGTCGAAGCATTCCTTCCGGGCAGTCAGATCGACGTCAAGCCGGTGCGCGATTTCGATGCGTTCCTCGGCCGGACGCTCGATGTGCGCGTGGTGAAAATTAACTTCCCGAACGAGAATGTCGTCGTCAGCCATAAGGTCCTGCTCGATGAACATTTACTCGATCAGCGCAAAGAGATCGTCGAGAAGCTCGAGCGCGGTCAGGTGCTCGAAGGCACCGTGAAGGCGATCGCAGATTTCGGTGCGTTCGTCGATCTTGGCGGCGTCGATGGCCTGGTGCATATTACCGATCTCTCGTGGGGCCGCGTTACGCACCCGAGCGAGGTCATCAAGCTCGACCAGATCGTCACGGTCGTCGTGCTCGATTACGACGAGAACAAAAAGCGCATTTCGCTTGGCATGAAGCAGCTCACGCCACACCCGTGGGCGGACGTCGAACAGCGCTATCAGGTCGGACAGCGTGTGAAGGGCAAAGTCGTTTCCATGACCGATTACGGCGCCTTTATCGAACTCGAAAAAGGCATCGAAGGTCTGGTGCACGTCAGCGAAATGTCCTGGACCCAGCACATCAAGCACCCATCGCACATTTTAAGCATGGGCCAGGAAGTCGAGTCGGTGATCCTGAATATCGATCACGACCAGAAAAAGATCTCGCTCGGCATCAAGCAATTGGAGCCCGATCCCTGGACGCTCTTCCTCGAAAAATATCCGATGGGCTCGAAGCACCGCGGTATCGTCCGCAATCTTACGAGCTTCGGAGCATTTATCGAGCTGGAGCCGGGTGTCGATGGCCTCGTCCACATCAGCGATCTGTCGTGGACCAAGAAAGTCCAGCATCCGGGTGAGATCCTGAAGAAAGGCGAAGAGATCGACGTCATGATCCTTGGGATCGATCTCGAAAACCGCCGGATTTCGCTCGGGCATAAACAGGTGCTCGACAATCCGTGGGATAACCTCGAGACCGTCTATGGCGAAGGCCGCGATACCGAGGGTAAGATCGTGCGCATTATCGATAAGGGCGTGATCGTCGAGCTCCCGATGGGCGTCGATGGATTCGTTCCGATCTCGCAGCTCGCCTTCTTCCCCATCAAGAATATCCGGGATTCGTTCCATATCGACGATACGCTGAACCTGCGCGTCATCGAGTTCGACTCCGAGAACAAGAAGATCGTCCTTTCGGCGACCGAATGGCTCAAGTCCCAGGACCGGGCCGCGCTCGAGGAGTTCAACGCGAAGCACCCGATCCCGAAGGAGACGCTCGAAGAGATTCAAAAACGCCGCGACGATGGCGGTGGCAAAAAGCCGCGCCGCTCGCGTAAGAAGACTGGCGAAGCCGGAGCGGAGTCCGAGGAAGGCACGATCGACCTTGCTGCGCTTGCGCAACAGGCCCCGAGCCCGAAAGAACTCGGCCACTTCGATCTTCCGGAAGAAATGCTCGAACCCGCGCCTCCCGCGCCGGGCGAAGAGCTTCCACCGGTCGAAGAATAAGGAATCTGAAACGATGAAAGCGGCGGTAATCGAAAGGTTACCGCCGCTTTCTTCTTTAGGGATTGATTTGTGACCTTGATATCTCGAAAAAATTTCTTATATTGTTGGATGGTCAAAATGGCATTCCTAGCCTTTTGGATGGTACTAATCATATCGTGGAGTGATGCGTTCTCCCAATCCCTCCAATCAGTAACCTATTCGGATTCGATTGCAATAGGAGATACAGCTTTAATAGGGACGTACTTACTTACTCCACCAGGGCCAGAAAACGGATGTGAATATTCTTTCAGTCTTGGTTGGGGTTTCAATCCATTTATGGAATTCGAGGTTTTCAGTACCGAACCATGGGTTGCAAACACATACTTTTTACCTCTAAAAGTTGGACCATCAAGTACGCCGTTTTCAATGTATCTGATGGGCAGCCCGATCCATGGATGTGCTCAGAACGTATATCCAATTACAATGAATGGGTTCGGTCTTGACGATTCCTTCCCGAAAATTAGGCCACTCCCTTTAGATAGATCCGGGAGGTTTGGTTGGTCGATCACATTGCTTCCCGATTCCCTCGGCAAAGTGTGGACGAATCATTCCGCTCCCACGTTCGACAATCCGATCTCCGATACTACCATCTTCTCGAATTTTTCCGCAAAGCCTATAAACGGCGCATCCTGTTCGCTGCAGGTCTTCGATAGCACAATTCCCATCAATCAATATATTGAACTGCCCTTTGTTCGCAAGCATCCGCTCGATCTAATTTTTTCTTCGCCGAATTATTTGAGTTTCGACACCGTCATTTTTTCTGTCCGCATGCAACATGGGAATATCGACTCCACAATTAGCTATGCATTGCCGGTCCATTGGGACGCCCCACTGGCTGTCTCTGAGAGCACATCCGACTTGAGCTATGCTCTTCCAGACCCATTCCAGAATCAACTTGGGATCGGATTTACATTAGTGAGGCCGGAAAGCGTGAAAGTCACACTTTACGATATTACAGGAACGGAGGTCTATTCTCGTGAAGAAAATTTCGATCCGGGCATTCGCGAATTTCTCATCGATACGCACATCTTACAGCCGGGCACCTATTTCTATGCGCTGCGCGGTTCGGAGTGGAACCGCAGTGGAAAGCTCCTAAAACAATAATCTCGATCAGTCCTTTCGAACGCGTTCGATAAGCGCCTCGCTAAAGCCGGCTTTGCGCATATTCTCTTTGTTCTCGATCGCGTTATGAAAGAGGTGGAGCAATTCGGTGGTCATGCCCATCGCACTATACCCCCCGTCGTGGAAGAGATTTTGCATGGTAACTTTACGGGTGAGATCGCTGAGGAGCGTGACGACATAATCGGCGCATTCCTCGGCTGTCGGGTTCCCGAGGGGTGCAAGCAAACTCGCATATTCATAGATCTTATCGAAATCGACGATTCCGGTCCCGGCCCGCGTCGGCGTTGGGGACTGGCTTACAGTATTGACGCGGATCTTCTTTTCCCCGAGCCGAGCGCCAAAACTCCGCGTGATCGACTGGAGCAGCGCCTTCGCATCGGCCATATCGGAGTACGTCGTGAAGGTCCGTTCGGCCGCGATATACGACAGCGCGACCACGCTGGCCCCATCGGCAAGCGCGTCCTCGGCAAGCGCTCCATGAATGAGGCGGTGCAGGGAAAGGCCACTGACATCGAGCGTTTTTAGGAACCAGTCGTAATTCGCCTGGTCGTATTTCAGGCTCTTGCGAATATTCTGGGACATCCCGACTGAGTGGACGAAAAAATCGAGCGTGCCGAGTTTTTCTTTCGCTTCCTTAAAGCATGCCTCGATCTCGGTGCTGTTCGAGACATCACACTGGATCAGTGGGCCGCCGACCTTCTCCGCGAGTTCAGCCGGCTTGCCGACGCGCAACGCGATCGCAACGTTGCTGATCGCCAGTTGAGCCCCTTCGCGGTGCGCGGCCATGGCGATCTGCCAGCCAAGGCTCGTCTCGTCCAGCGGCCCGAAGATAATTCCCTTTTTGCCCTTTAATAATCCGTAGGATGGTTGCGACATAGTGCAAAAATACGAAAAATATTATGAGAGGAGTTGGCTGTTCTCCCTAAAATTGCTCTCCGGTTCCACACAGCGGTTCCCTCATGGCATGATAAGCCAGTCCCGATGTATTGAAGTAATATCTTATAACGTCACTGGGCTTCGAACTCGTGAAACACCATTCCTGTCAGAAGTTTTGGAAAGAAATACGTCGTTTTCTGCGGCATAAATCCGCCCTTGCCGACGACGGCCTCGAGTTCCGAAGGGCGGACCGACCGAAGCAGGAACGCGGCGTCCCATTCGGCCTCGTCCTGCATTTCGTCCAATTCGCGCATCGAATGTGGATAATACAGATACCGCTTTTCCTGAATGACAGCACGCGAAAGGCCCAGTATCGGAATAAAAATTTCTTCTTCCAGCCGTGCCGCTGCAAGTTCCTGCGTATCTCGAGGCTTTGGATTTCGATCCCTTACGAGTACCCACTTCGGGTCCTGTGGGAACTCTATGAGCGTAAGCGCTTCGTCGTCCCGTTCGAGTGCGGACCAGCCCTCCTCGCGCCCCGTGAACGGGACAAGGTCAAACTCCTTGCGAAGGGCCGCGAGCAATTCATACGGATTGAAATTCGGGACATCGCGGAGCAGCCGGTCCGTTGGCAGGATCACCGTACCCTCCGCCTGCAAATTAGTGAGAAACGTCATAACGTACGCGGCTCCGGGCAGGTCTGGATGAAGTTCGTGAAACTCGAGCGCGGTCTCATAGCGATGGTGACCGTCGGCAATAATGGCCGGCCTGTTTTGCACAATGTGCGAAATCCTGCTCTGGGCCGTTTCATCGTCCAATCGCCACAGGATGTGGCGTACCCGCTCGCCGCTCGCGAGCCGTTCGGTTACATCGGCAATGGGCGCGTACGCGGTCGCTGGTTCTATCGACTGATCGAAAAAAAAAGAAGGATCGGAGATGAGTGCGAAAATAGGCGAGAAATTCGCATGCGTTCGTTCCATCAGCTCCAGCCGGTCACGCTTCGGGCCAACATGAGTGCGCTCATGCGGAAGGACCTGTTTTTCGCTGTAGGGATGCAGCTTCATTCTCCCGATCACGCCGGCGCGGGTCACGTGCCCGCCGTCGGGCGTTCGAAAGACCTGGTGATAGACATAAAACGCCGGACGCGTTTCGCGGTGTAAAATTCCTTCCCGGTTCCACGCTTCCAGATAATGCGCGGCACTCGGGTAGGGATCGGGATCGCGATTCCATTCAAGTCGGATCGCGTTGTACGGATTCCGCTCATAGAGAATATCACGAAATTCTGTGGAAATAATATCGAAGGGTGGCGAGGTGACCTGTGCGGGGTCGATATCCGCACGGTAACGCGTGCCAGCGAATGGGAGGAATTCCGGCATGAGGGTGGAGGAGTTGTGAGGTATAAACACCCGCGCTTACGGATGATATCCCCGTTCGGCTAAGAACTTTTTGTTGTGGCTCCAGTCGGTCTTTGTCTTGATGTGCAGTTCGAGATAGACCGGGTGCTCTAAAAATCGCTCGATCGCGCGGCGCGCACGCTCGCCCAATGCCTTCAGCGCCACGCCACCCTTCCCGATAAGGATGGCCTTTTGCGTATCCCGCTCGACGATAATATTCGCGCTGACGAACCATTTGATCGGGCCCGGGACATTCTGTTTGCCCGTGCTCCCCCGCGAATCCTCGATGCGCATTTCGCGCTCCTTGAATTCCACGATCTCGACCTCGGTCGAATACGGAATCTCTTCTTTATATTTTTCAAACACGGCTTCGCGAATGAGTTCTCCCACAAAAAATCGGTCGTTCTGGTCGCTAAGTTGTTCGGGGTCGTAAAACGGTTCCGTCCCGGGAAGGTACTTTCGCAGGGTCGCGATCAACTCCTTCACATTATATTTTTTTGTCGCGGAAATGGGAACGATGTCATGAAATTCCGGGTGCGTTCCGTACGCTTCGAGTATGGGAAACAGTGCGGCGCGGTCTTTGAGCAGATCGCTCTTCGAGATGGCAAGCACGATGGGAGTTTCGCCTGCGATCGCTCGGTATTCGTCCCATGCCGGCGGCAACGCCCGCTCGAACGGCTTCGGCGCTTCGGCAAGTACAAGGATCACATCGGCATCGGCGAAAGAACGGCGTACTTCGTCGAGCATCGCTTTATGAAGCAGCGTGGTCGGTCGCGGCATAATGCCGGGTGTATCGAGAAAAACGATCTGCTCGCTGGCCGTAGAATAAATCCCCAGGACCCGTTTTCGAGTCGTCTGGGGTTTTTTGGAAACAATAGAAAGCTTCGTCCCAAGCAATGCATTCAGCAGTGTCGATTTCCCGGCATTCGGAATGCCAACGATCGCGCAATATCCAGACTTATAATCGGCCATTCGTTTCCATCATCCGTTATGATTATCGATATGATTATGGTTGTTTCATCCGTTCTTCCGTGCGACGCTGCATGGAAGCCATCGCCTGTTCCGGCGTTTCGATCTTATAAAGCGCTTTCGAGACCTCGTCCTCGATGATCGCCTCGACATCGAGCCACTGAGGAATGACCGGGGTCATGCGGGCATACTGGAGCTGCGCCGTAAAAACATTTCCTTCTCTTCGGTGCAGATAAAACGTATCCGACTGTGAGCGAATGTCGGCCGGGTACTCATTGACCTTCCGTGCGAATGCAAGCTCGTGTTCCGGCTGCGTGATGTATGCCAAGAATAGCTCCGCTTCTCGCATCATGGGCGAGGAAGCATTGATCGCGAGATACTCGGCCCCCGCAAACGATTCGCCGGTATGACCGTCGTTACCGGGAAATAACACGGTATGCCAATGAAACGGGACCTTCGCAAGCGGCGGCAAAAGCCACGAACCGCTGAACCAGATCGCCAGCGTCCCGCGAACGAACGCGTCGTCCAGATCTTTTTGCGTTTCCATTTCGCCCACATTCATTTGATCGCAATAAAATCGAAGGGCCTCGATATTCTGCGGCGTGTTCATGGTCGGACGCCCGGAACGGTCGAATAAATCGCCACCATTGGACCAGACATACGGCAGGAATTTTTTATAGAGCCGGTGCTGGTCCGGGCCGTTTACCCCGATGCCAATGGAATGATTTCGCGCCGCCGCTTCGCCCCAGGAGCGCATCGCCTGCCAGTCCCATGGCTGCGCGGTATCTTCCATGCCGTGCAGGAGGTCGTCATTGATAAACATCACGCGCGTATCCAGGAGCCAGGGCACCGCAAAGTAATGGCCGCCCCACATGGCAGGTGCGTGCGAATAGGAGGGTGAATTCGTAAAACGTGGCAGGATCGAGCTTACAGAATCCAGTGACTGGAGCACTCCGCTGGAAGAAAATTGCGCGACCCAATCGCTCCCCAGTTCCAGGACGTCGGGCGCCGTCTCCGCATTGAAGCCGGCCATGAGCTTTGTCTTTCCGTCGGACCAGCTTAGCTCCGTCACTTCGACGGGAATTTCCGGATGTTCGCGATGAAATCCAGCGATGAGCGAATCCATCGCGGCGCGCTCGGTCGGCTCCGACCAGAAGTGCGAAAAACGAAGCACCCCCGGCTCAATGCCGCGATTGCAGGAAAGAAATACGAATGAAAGCGATCCAACGAAAAGAATTTTTATGGATCGAATAACGCGAATTAAGCGCACAGGTGCCAAACACTCTCAAAGGCCAGTTTATTTCGTCGTAAACGAAATGAAATTGATGAGCGCCGTGACAATCACCATGACGTTTGTGATCACCCCGATCGCCTGAAAGAAGACGTCGAGGGCACGGCCACTCACGATGATCGTATCGCCCGGTTCGAGAAGCGGATTTTGCGAGAGGTCCCCATTATCGCGGTAGGCCTCAAGGTTGTACATTTCGACCCGTTTTTCGGCCGCCGTATCGGCATGGACAATTCGGATATCGACGAGACGCGCCTGCGCCGTGGGACCGCCGGCAAAGCTCAGGAGTTCCACAAGCGATGTGGAACCTGGCACACGGTAATGTCCCGGAGCATTGACAAAACCCCAGAGATTGACATCGATCTGAATTTCGCCGCCACGCATCACATTGAAGATCGGCATATTGGGCGTCGAAGGATTGAGCGGTTGGCTTGCGCCCGGACCGGTCTGTCCGGGAATGGCAGGCCCCCGCTGAGCAAAGGCCAGCGCCGGCAGAAATGCAAAAAAAATAGCGAGAATTCGTCCCCAGAATTTCATAGAAGCGAGATACGTCGCGGCAAAAATACGGCGTCTGTCATTACTCCACGGTAAATGTCATCCATGGGGAGGTCGAGCCTCCGTAGGGTGCGAGCCATTTGACGCGCCATTGATACGGAACTCCGGCCACGAGCGGCGGCGCCGAAAGCGGATATTCGATCGCTTCCGGGTTGCCAAATCCCGAGGTATCGAACGACCAAACGTATTGATACGTATCCAGCCGCTGGACGATGATCTGATAGAGCCCCCCGTTGTTCGGATCGTTCCAAAGAAATTTTGCCGGAAATCCGTGGAGGGTGTCCACGATATCCGTATTCGGGCTCAGGAGCTCCGGCCGCGCGGCATATTTGAACGAGGTCGATAGATCGACGTGCGTCGGCTTGCTCTCACTGAGCACATTCGTGGGCGGACGGTAGTAGGCCTGGATCTGGTAGTAGTACGTCGCGCCGGGAACGATCCCGACCGTATCGCGGAACGAAGTTGGAAGGGGCTCGAACTGGCTCGTGCTTTCAAGCTGTGCGATGACCGTGCGATTGACCAGGAGTCCGTCCGTACCGACCGTGGAATCGTTCACGGAGCGATAGAGAAAGTATCCCGTTGTATTGCCGGAGGAATCGGGTTTCCATTCGATGTCGATCGCATCGCCGGCGCCGGGGTCGGCATACATGCGGTGGTCCACGGGGTCGGGCGGTGCCGTACTATCGACAAAGACAGGTTGCGGCGGAGTAATCTCCGGTTCCGGCGGCGCTTTGCACGAAAGGGCTAAGGCCACAAGCGAAAAAAATAAGAGGATCCGCTTATTCACTGACGGTATCCTTTCTCAACATCCGATCGAGATCGACCGAAAAACTTAAGCGGTGCTCCGGACCGAGCGCATCGTTTATTTCGAGCGAATAGTTGATATCGACCTTCTTTTCCCAATTGAAGCCGGCCCCGGTCGCAAAAAAGCCCTGATCGAGCCCAAACCGGAGCGAAATATCGCTGTCGTACGACATATCGACACCAAAGGAAGGCTGGCCGGCCTGCGCGATCAAAAAATCGGAAGAGAACGTAGCGACGGTATGAAAGTATGGGATCGGTTGCGCATAGGCGATGCCGCCGTGAATATACATGGGAACGATCTGGGTGCGCTGGGTGCTCCAGGCCAGCTGGGTGCCCGCAATGTCCGTTGCCGAAGCTCCGAGCGATAACTTCCCGAGCCCCGGAGTAAGCAAAAATTCCGCAAGGGAAAAACGCACCATCGCGCCGGCATCGACCCCAATGCCGCTCGCCGAACCGAAATTCCCTATCCCCTGATGAATGATCTTGAAATTCACCCCAATGGGAACTTCGATCTGCTCTTTGTAATAGAGCCATCCCCAGTCCAGCGTAAATTTATTGTCGCGAGCGATGGAGAGGACGAAGGCATCTTCGTTGTCGCTGAAATAATCGGGGGCTCCGGCAAAAATTTCTCGGACCATCGCCGCGCGTTCGTCCGTTACGCTGATCGTGGTAAGATCGGGAGTATGGACGAGATCGCCGACCGAGAGCCGCACCCAATTCGCCGCGAGCGTTATGTCCTTGAGCGGGAAGGTAAAGCCGACCTGGTAAAAATTCGCGAGTGAACTCCCGGGCGTACCATACTCCGCCGAATACATAAAGCCGACCAGTTGGTCGGGGACCAGGGAGACTCCGGCCGCATTCCAGTGAAATGCCGACTCATCGTTGGCAATAGCGGTGTAGGCCCCGCCCATGGAAAGCGCTCGCGCGCCAACGGGTATCTGTAAAAATTCCCCTGCATATTTCGAAGTCTGCCCATAGAGCGGCCGCACGATTCCAAACGCCATACAAAGGATGGCGAGGAATACCATACGGAGAGCCATGGAATTTTTAACGGACACGCGCAAACTTTCCTTTAATATCCCTCGTCGCCGTGGGAGTCGTCACCGTCAGTCGATAATAATAAACGCCGTTGGCAACCTCCGCTCCCCCATCGTCCCGGCCATCCCACCAGACCTCATGATATCCTAAGCTCGTTGGATCGCCCGTGCCGCCTTTGAGAAAGCCGAACGTTCGGGTCGGATCGTTCGACGGATACGACATCGTACGGATCCTGCGGCCGCTCACGGTATAAAGATCGAGACTGACCGATTGCGCAAATGCGATCCCGCGAATTTCGTAGGCGATGAACATATAGTCCCGCGTGAAGGGATTGGGATAGGAGCCGAGGACGCCTACGCTAAAATCGCTCGAAACATGAACGTCGAGTTCCTTCGGGGGAGCGTTCGTCTTTCCATTATCGTCCGTCGCCTGAATGACAATGGCATGAGTCCCGGCCGAGAGGGATGGGTTCATTGCGAGATTGATGGTCGTCGCCGTTCGGCTCGAATCGAGCATGGTGTATTCACTCGCTCCAAGCGTCCGATTATCGATTTTGACGATCGTCTTACCCGGTGTAACGTCGATCCCGTTGGCATCCTGAATGACCGCATGAATATGCGGTTGCGGAGGTACTTCCCCGTTGTTCGTGAATACTTGTCCTTCGACCGAAATATCGACCAGCGGGGGTTTCGTATCGGTATTATACGCGACACCGAACGTTCCCAGATTGGTGATCGCCGCGGTCAGGACGCCAGTAGGCGAACGAGTCGTCGAAAGGATCGTCCATAACTTCGTCCGGTCGTCCTGACGGTAGATAAAAATACTATCGTTACGATGAAGGTTGATCAGCGAATCGGCGAGATTGAGTTTGACGGAAAGCGTGGAGGCCCCGGTCTGGGAAGCGGCAAGAGGGATCGCCCCTAAGGAGTCGCTCGTAATGCGAAGACCCGTATACACACGGCCTTTATCGCTATACATGGGCAGAAAATGAATGTCGGGCTGGACGTTCACGGCCGGTGTATAGATACGGTTTAGCCGGATCACGTCGGCGGGAACATTCGCTTCAGCTCCGGCCGGGAGGCTGAAGATGACTTCGTCATTATTGAAATGCACTTGCGCCGGCGTCACACCATCGATCGTGGTACCTACGGAACTTTGATACGAAGCGGCTCCGAGCGGAAATCCGATGGGAACGGTCGTATCGTTCAACGTAGAACTATCTCGTAAATTGAGCGGACTCGTTCCGGCGTCAGGACTGACCGCAAAGACCAGCAGTGCCGAGTCGATCGAAGCGATCGCGAGCGGAATCGTGACGAGCGTATCGCCGTGGGACGGTATCGAACTGACGATGGTGCTCCCGATCGATTTGGGAGTTCCCGAATAGAGATCGACCAGAGAAGCCGTTACGGTACTGATCGGCGAAGCACCCCAATTGTAAAGATGTTCCATCCAGGCGAGTCCGGATTTTGTCGAGACAAACTTGCCTGTCAGGGTGCGATGGTAGGGATCTTTCCAGACGGAAGGATCGCTCGCAGCACCGACAATAATATTTATGGAATCGGACGTTACTGTGGAAGAACCGGAAAGGAGGGTCACGCTTGCGACAATTTTATCGCCGGCCTGGAATGTCGAGCCGGGAAGTTTGACATCGTATCGGTCCGAAAGCGGCGCCATGGAAAGCGAAGGTAACGTTTTTACGGTAACGGTACCATTCGCGCTTTGGGAGTAAACCGTAATATTTGCTGTCACGCCGGAAATCGGTTGGGGGCTTTGGACCGCCGCACTAAAATCGAGCGTGGCGCCGACCGGTAATGGCCGGGGCTCGAAATCGAGTTCGGTAATCCGTGAATTGGTGATCGTCACATCCTCGGCGGCTTCCGCAAATCGGTTCGATGACTTGTCGTAGACCTCCACTCGATACGTTCCCTGAGGAACGGCCGTATTCGGGATATTATCGGTGAACGAGTAGAGACCGTTCGCCACAGGAATGTTGTCGACGATGTGCGGAGGGTTAAGGGGACTGCGAACATCGTCGGCAAGTTCAATACGGGCCACGCCCTGGGCAAGGGTGCTGGTTCCCTGCAACGGGACCGTTCCGCCGGGCTGAATGACGCGGCTCGCAACCATGAGCGTTGCACGATCCGTCGCCAGCAGCGGATGCAGCATCGGATCGCCAATAATATGATAGCAATACACGAGCGTAGGTGGAATAAGATCGCCCGAAAGGCCTTCGAGCAAATAGTCGATCTTTCCGTCGACGACGCGGTCCGCAAACGATTCATCGGTCGAATCGTACAAATGGGGCACAATGGCCGCTGCGAGACGATCGTCATTTTGTTCCCAGCCGTAGCTGGTGGTCCCCATCCCGCCAATGGACCCGGCGCTCGGTTGTTCCGCAAAACTATTTAAAATTCCCTCGAAGCTGCCATCGTACGTCGCCGTAAAGCAGGTCATGCTGAGGATAAACGGATAACGCCCCTGATTATGGAAACGGGGCATGTCGTAGTTTGTCAGCACGGCCCGGCCGACGCTATCGAGCGGATCGTCCCAGATGGCCGTGCCCCCATGACCGAAGTAGGCCATGAGGCCAATGCCATTATTCACGTTATTGACGACTGTCTGGTCCGTGCCATTATACGGCGAGCCGAGCACGGTGGACATTCTTTCGATCCCAACATGATGGGGGACGGCGCGGTCCAGGATCCCGTCGATATCGACATCGAAGCCTCCACCGGCTCCAATGAAGAATGCGCGGCCTTTCCAGTCGCCGGGCGTTGTTCGGTCCGCTTCGAATTCGCGGACTTTCGCGACATACGCCGCATCGCCGGCAACGTCTGCCGTGGGCAACCGGCTCACGATAAGGTCGGGGATCAGGTCGTCACCATCGACCATGGAATACCATGCATCGGCGGCAACTTCTCCTTCCAAATAGGCTTGGATATAGGGCGTCGGGACCTGATCGTTCGGGACATTCGGGGAATTATCGTTCGTTCCCATGTGCGTCACGCCGACGAGCAGGACATATTTCGGCGGGTCCTGCCACTCATGGTACGCATAGGAAAGGAATGCCTTGATCGCATTCGGTGAACGCGAACCGAAATTGAATTCATCGTAGATATTTGCGACATCGACGATCTTCGTCGTCACATGATACGTATTCGCGCGAAGATCGGCAAGGTCCTGCACCGGTTCCCGAGCGCCCTGGTGTCCCTTGGAAAGATGCTCGCTATCGGTAATAATAAGATATTGTCCGGAATTATTGGGGGATCGCAACCCGGCAAAATCGTCCTTCAGGAATTTATAGGGCTTGAGTTTCAGCGAGTCCGCAATGGCAATGAACTCGTCCGAAGCGCTCGTAATGTTCACCTGAAAAATGGCAGACGTGCTTCTGGCCTGATTCGGATTGGAAGAAAAGACGACATTCGTGATCTTCGAAACGCCTTTGCGATAGATCGAAATATCGGTCTGGCTGAAATTCTGCAGCGTGAACTGATACAGTCCGGCCGTACTGTATTTGGGCGCTCGGAATGTGATCGAGTCCTGATAGGCATTATACAGCCGGCTATAGCCGATCTCGATCCAGTTCACCGCAAAGCGGCAGGCCGGTACGGTCGTTTGTTTTTGCTGGGCGAAGGTGATCGCGATCGGCTGGATACCGCCAAGCGAATCGGTCACTCCAAGCAGCACCGACGATGGCAGATTCGAAACGCGCTGGCTGGCCGTGTCTGTCGAAAGGAATTTCATCGTTTGCCCACTCCAGACGCCATGCAATACAAATTGTCCGTTGACGGAGACCATGCAATCGTCCTCGTCCGGAACGTTCGGTAATTCGATCCCTTTGGCGTCCGTCGCGCCGGGAACGAAGTTCGAGATCCCATGGAGAGCGACGCGAAAGGAAACCGGCCGGTTCGCTCGAACGTCCGGATATGGCACGACCGTATGGAACGTGGCCGTTGCCGGACCGACATTCCCCGTCGAGAGGATCGCCATGAAGTTGTGGTCCCGGAGGTCGCTCCGCTCATCGAGGTCCGACACGTTCAACGGGTCGTTGACCAAGTCCTGTTCAAAATGGATCGTCGTCGCGTAGGAACTATCTCGTAGGTCGACATAGGCGCTATCCTGTGGATAAATGGACCGGTTCGCAGTGCGAATCTCTCCCGACTCCTCGACCATTCTTTTTACACCGCCGGCCGGGATCGGCGAATACTGACTTCCCCAGACCAAGTAGTAGACATTGTCCCTGGTATCCGGGTCGTAATAACAATCGCCGTAGGTCCCCGGCCCTGGGTAGCGCTCTTCCTGTCCATAGAACTCGAAATAATCTCCCGGTCCGAACACTCCGTTCTGCCGATCGAAGACATAGACGGCGATTTGCTGGCCTTTATTGACGATACGAAGCGTCGTGGGATCGATGTGGGACGGATCGAGGCCATAGCTCGTTATGTCGTCATAGGTGATATGATAGATTCCCGACTGCCGCACGACCATCCGATATACGTTCCCATCGCCGGATTGAATACCGGGAAGTTGTTGGGCATCGCCCACGGACATGGTCTGGCTGTTCCCCTTTCCGCGCGACGCTAAGCGAGAGCGAAACATTGCAGTCGGAACTTTGAACGGCTCGTTGATATCGGCGACGGCCCGGGAAGATAATCCCGCCGGATCGGTAATCCTTAGGATAATCGTTTTTGCCGCGCGAATGGCATTCGTTCCGGCCGCATCCAAAATCCCGAGTTCCAGTTTCGAAATGTCGGATGCCCGCATCGTTCCCATGAACGTAAGCGCGGCATACCCGATGCCACGATGGACCGCGCTGCTTGTTTTGGAATGCAATGCGAAGGGGCCGGACCTTCCATTATCGGCGACGTCGGACGTCAGCGAAGGAGTGAGCGCAAGCCGAAGTGAAGAAACGGTTACATCGTTATGCGAGAGAACGGTAACGCTCGCCTCGCGCGAAACCCGGAGTGGGATCACAATCGGGGCCAGTGGATCCCCATTTGCAAGCTGACCGGCAACAGGCCGAATCGAAAGCAAATGTTTTACGGTATCGAAGACGGGAGCCGGAAGCGTGATTTCAAGCGTGACGGTGTTCCCCGAACGAGAGAGTTCACGGACATGAGGCCGCGCGGCACTCTGAGCGCGAGCGCCGCCCACAATCAGCAGAATGCTAATTGCCCCGGCAAACAGGACGCACCGCACGCGGTGCCAACAGTCAAACGACAAAGTACTCGAAATTTCGTCACCTCTTTCGTGAAAAACCGGACCACGAAGGAGCGCAGCTTCGGGGGCAAGGTCGGCCTCTCATGAAGGCGAAGCACTGGAATGACGGTCATTCCAGCGTTCGCATAGTTACACAAAATTCATTTCAGTTCAGTTCAACTTGCGGAACGTTCCAACCCTTAAAAAAGAAAGGCGGAACTATGCCTTTCGTTTGAACGATAAGGTGCCTCACCGATTTGTTTCGGCGGTTTGGAGAGGTGCAGGAGTGGTTTAACTGGGTCGCCTGGAAAGCGGCTGTACGTTAATCGCGTACCGAGAGTTCGAATCTCTCCCTCTCCGCTCACTATACATTCGAGCACATGAACTCGAACGAGGAAAAAATTGCAGCCTTCCGATCGCTGCCAGAAGAACTGGCGCATGCGCTCCACGGCCTTCCCTCCAACCTGATCGATACACCGTATCGCGAAGGGGGCTGGACCCCGCGCCAGATCGTCCATCATATTGCGGACTCCCACCTGAATGCGTTCGTTCGGATGAAGTTGATCCAAACCGAGGATCATCCTACGCTGAAACCGTACGATCAGGACGCCTGGGCAAAGACGAAGGATTACCGGGGCGACATTGCTCCCTCCCTCGCGATTATTTCCGGCGTGCAGGAACGAATGGCGAATTTGCTCGGCACCGCAACGGAACAAGAACTTTCTCGAACCGCGCATCATCCGGAGAACGGGACGATGACGCTGCAAAACCTGCTCGATCTATATTCGGAACATGGACGTCATCATGTGGAGCAGATCCTCTCGTTGCGAAATAGAAAGTGACCCATGAAGCGGTTTCTCGCTATTTTGTTATTATGGATTCCCGTCCTGACCGCTCACGGTCAGGGAATTGAACTTGGCGGAAGTTATAATATTCAGAACGGTTCTTTTCGCGCACCCTGCGGCTGCACGTTCTTAGATGGAAAAGGGGCAGGACTCCTGGTCGGCATACCCTGGAACATTATTTCTTTTATGGGATTGACGGTCGGCCTCGAACCCGGATTCGATTTTCAGCAGTTTCATGCCTATGAAAATCCGAGCGATCCCCCAAGCGACGATGAATTGCTCATGCAACTGCGATACCTGACGCTCCAGCCCTACGTCCGCCTCCAATTTCCTCATTCTCACTTCTTCGTTCAGGCCGCGCCACAAGCCGGATATTTACTTTCCAATACGTTCGAGCATACCAGCCATCCGGTGCCGGACCCGATCGTCGATGTCGATAGTTCCATGGGCGATCTTGAATCGATGCGGTTTTCCGCTCGGCTTAGCGCGGGATACTTTTTCGATCTTCCGGGGCTCGAAATAGCTCCCATGCTGACCGTCGATCTTCCGCTCAATAACATTCGACCGAATGCGACCCTGGACCCTTTTACCGATATTGGCCTTCATGGCTCGAACGGCTGGAGGATCACTACCATTAACGCTTCCATCGAAGCTTTCTTTAAATAACATCCAATGACCACCTGGAAATCTCTCTGCTGTCTGTTCTTTGCATCGACCCTTCTGTTGGCCTGTTCGAAAAATGAAACAGCGCAACCCAGCGCCGATACTGCTCTTGTCGTCATGAAGCAGGGCGACGGAAAAGGCTTGGTTCGAGCGGTCGATACGACCGGTAAAACCGTGACGATCGAGCATAATACGGTCCCGGGAGTGATGGACGCCATGACAATGCAATATCCCGTCGCGGACCCTGCATCGCTTCGCACGATTGCCGTAGGCGACTCCGTGCACTTTACACTCCAGGACCTTGGCCAAGGGAATTACCGAGTGACGAATATTACGGCAATTAAAAAATAGATGTTGTAATCGAACTTAATTTGGGTTGTTCGCCATGATCGAAGAAAGTCACTCTTCTCTGACAGACCGTGAAATATCCTACAAAGCCAACCCTACCCACTTCTCTCAACTCAGCCCGGACCGCAGGCAGTAGGTGAAGGCTTTCAGAAGCTGCTCGTAATATTCGATCGGACTTTAGCTTGCCCGAAGAAAGGAAAAATTTTGTGTGTTGGAAGAGTTTTCATGAACTCGCATCCTATTTTCATGAATTTTGATACAAAATATTTGTTGGGACAACTGATTTAAAAATTTTCCGAAAATGTAATACAAATTTTACGTCAAAATAGTTCCTTCATTCTTCAAAAATAATCAGAAGAAATAAAAAGAGCCGGTTTAATCCCGGCTCTATGTTCTCTGAGAAATTATGGTTTATTTCTGGATTACCAGGTTTATATAACTGACACGATCGCCCTCGCGGACTCGACAGACATAATTACCGCTTGCAAGATTCTCAGTGCCGAGGGATATGACCTGCACTCCAACATTGCGATAGCCTGAATACACCTGCAAGATTTGTTTTCCGAGCATATCGTAAATTGCGATTTGAACGAACGTTCGTTCAGGAACTGAATAATCCAACTCTGTTGCCCCTGTGGAGGGATTTGGATGTACTTCGGCTTCGAACTCGCTTTGCGAAGGAACGAAAATTCCAGCGTCATAAGCGCAGGGCGGTGTGCCGCTTCCACCTCCGCACGAATTACAGTATAGTTTTTGGAATTGACATTGATCTTCGCTGGTCAAACCGAGCGGATAATGAGGTGGCACCCCCGGCACTCCAATGTTATTATTTTCAGCCATCACGGTCCGGTAACCTGCGGGATTAACAGTTCCATTCGGCCCTCCCGATGAAACCCAAAACGGATTCGCAGTATAGCAATTATTGCATTTTGAACTTTTAACCGATTCGTCAGGATGATGAAGGCCAAGATAGTGCCCAATTTCGTGCTCCATCAACTGGAAGAAGCTGATGTTATCGTAACCATCAACGGTATTCGGTCCTTCATCGAGTGCAGTATAAAACCCCAGCCGATTGACCGTATGCAATGTGTATTGAGTTGGATCGACAGAGATGCCGAGCTCAAGTTCATTTTGTAGTCGCTGTTGCGTAACGTTGACCTCGATTACGCTATTACTTTCGCATTCCTTCGGATGACAAGTTAAGAACGTGCTTGGACTACTTCCCATCGTTTCAGCATCAATACCACTTGGATCGCTCTGAAAATCACGAATAGAATTGTCCATTACTACATGAATACAGCACCGTGGTCCCTCGCATGGCTTGATCGGAGGTGTGCATTGATCGAGCCACTGGCTCAGGGCTGAATCGGCATCGGCCTGAGCCTGGTCCTGATTGAAGACCTGAGTGTAGGAATTAGCAGCGTTATTCCAAGCCGTTAAATCGGACTGGTACTGGGCTTCGGCACCTAAGTATTTCGCATAATCCGTAGTGTCCTGACGCCATTGACTAATATCGTTCGTAAGAGCTGCGAGGCACGCGGTGTAAGCACTATCGGCTTCCACTTCTGTGTCATACTTGGTTAGCTCATTATCGTATTCCTCCCATAGCCAACCGGCATCGGTGTTATAGTACCATACGACGGCATTTTTGGAATTGTCGTCCATCCCGCTTTCATTGGTCTTTTCCTGGTCGAGGCCGTTTAGGAAATTGGTACTATCTAATTCGAATTGATCGAGCGCGGCCTGATACTCGTCTTCATCGTCATCCCACTCGTTTTGCCATTGGTAATCGTAGGGATGAATCCAGGGTGGAACTATATAGTTTAATCCATACTCGCTGTAACGAGAATTGACATATCGATCCCAAATTGCCTGACGATCCGGAGCCTGCGGGTCGGGATACGGCGCGCTGTCGCCGCACGAAGGCATTGGACCTGGATCCGTTGTGACAGGGTAAAGTCCCGGTTCGGTGCTCGGATCGACGGGCGGTTGGCTCGGAATCTGGTCGAACAACGTCTCGTCGCTCGATTGCTGTGCCTGCGCTCCCGTTTCTTCATTGGGATCGTTATTCAGAGCATCGTTGCTAAGAAGGCTCCCGGCTTTCGGCGGAGGTCCCGTTGGCTGCCAGATCGCATAATCTGGCATAGGATCGACGATTACGCAGCTCGGAATAAATGCTTTTACGGGTGCCCCGTTTAAAGTATCGCTGTTTGGATTTATGGAACAACTAACAAAAATACTTCCATCGGTCGGATTGCAGAACTCGTAGGGAAAGCTCTGCTGGCAACAGGAATCACATGGCTGTTGCGCCCTTCCGAGTTGTGCGAGAACTAAAAAGGAGATCATAAAATAAAGCGTTTTCATTTTACGTACTCCTTATGGATTAACGATTTTGCTAATTCGAGCCCTCAATGCCGCCTTCCATTGTGCGACGGGGAGATTTGCATGGCCTAACCCAAAATCATCATTTGGGTCTTGAACAATACCGTTTACAACGGGATACATACACCCACTGCTACCCAAAGGGGGATTTGCTGGTCCGGGTATAACCGTAAAGTATCCGGCGGTGCTATCGGCTCCAATTCCGCTGAGATTAAGAAAAACAATGTACTCATGACCCGGCTTTACCCACCAACCGTTAGAATCTTTCAGTGGCAGACCATAATCGCTATGAACACGTAACCATTCTGGCGAATATTCAAATTGCAGGCATCCGCCAGAGTCCGCAGGAATTGGATACGTCGCCCAGGGTATCGCCCCGGAGTTTTGTACCTGTTTTACTTTCGACCCTCTGTGTGTTCTCATGCCTTCTCCGACACAAAGTGGAACTTTTTTACCTTTTATTTCGTCGAGGATTGTCGAGTTTACAAAAACAGCATCGAAAGCAATATGTGCTGTTGGGTCCTTGACGCAGAGCGTATCATTTACATACACGTCAGAAATAATATCGGCAGTCAAAAGCGCGCTCGTTCTGCCGGTATCGCCAACAATTTGAGCGACTCTCTGCCTGAAGGCCATTATTCCCTCCCCGGGATTTCCTTTGTAAGGATTTGGGTGCATTGCAGACCCAGACCAAAAAAAGAAAGAAAGAGGGTTATCGTCCTGCGCCTGGTAGAAGACACTGGCAATGGTTTTCATCGAATCGCTCCATGTCAGCGTATTCATAAAGCTGTCGATTTTATATTCTGGGTATAGCCGCATCGCGTCATCAAGCCAAAGATAGCCTTCGGTGACTTGGGTCGGTTGTCCCGAATAAACCGGCGGTACGGATGTATCAAGATGCATACTATACAGCAATGCTCCGTAATACGGTGTCGGCTGCGCAGTTGCAATCGTTGAAGCCGTTCCGAGCAAACATAAGATTGCCATGCTCGCAAGAATGTGGTTAGGGCGTTTCATTTATTACCTCTGAATGGATTGGTTAAACAAAAAGGAAAGTGCGTTATGGAAGCTCTTGAATACATCCATATCACCGGCTGTATAAACTTTATTCTGCTAAGAACGGGTCGATTGTCCTCGGGCACCGCTTACTGAAAACAATGGCACAGCGAAGAAAGCCATGCAACGAACAGGACGTACTTTGAGCATATTTTCTTTCTTTTAAATAACCCACATAGGTTATAAAAGTCTCTTTGGTGAGACACTCGACACAAATATACAACATTTTTGCCGCCATCCTTAAATGGCGTAAATTCAGACTTTTGTCCTAATCTTCATTATTACTGCATGGATATGCAGCGTACTGTAGGAAAGAATGTCCGATTTTTACGGGAGTCCAAGGGGTATTCCCAGGAAAAATTTGCCCTGAAATCCGGTTTCAAGCGAACTTATATTGGCGCTGTAGAGCGTGGCGAAATGAACCTCACCTTATCGAACTTGTGTCAATTGGCGGATGCCTTAGGAATTCAACCGAGCATTCTGTTGATCGAGAATGCCTTCAAAAAATAATTAACGTTTAAGAGTTGAGTTCCGCCATTTAGGACTGGCGGACTCTCGGAACGTTATTTCGCTTCCGGGCTGTTGGTTTGCCAGTTCATTGCATCTAATAAAGAGGAAAGATTCTTTTTCATAAAAGCGGAGTTCGAAAGCTCTATGCGTGCATTAATTTTAGGTACTTCCATCAAGCAGATATAGGCCCGTAAAAAATGGCGAAATTGTGCTTTGACGCCTCCCGGTGTGGCTGGCACGGCTCCGGTGAAAGCTCTGTTTTATCATGCGATGAAAGTACAGCTTCTCAAAATCTGCCATGCGCGTAGCGGCGACAAAGGCGATGCGGCTAACATTGGGCTTATTGCACGCGAAGAACGGTTTTATCCGATCATCCGAAAAAGCGTTACCCGCGCCGAAGTAAAAAAGCATTTCAAGGGTATCTGTTTCGGCCCGGTCGAGCGGTTCGAACTTCCGAACCTGTGGGCACTAAATTTTCTTCTTCATAATACGCTCGGTGGAGGTGGAACGGTCAGCCTCAAGCACGATGCCCAGGGTAAAACGCTTGCCGCCGCATTGCTGCGTATGACAATTGATGTTCCCCCTTCGCTGCTGAGGCCTAATCCACCTCCAAAGAAAAAGAAAACTTCTATGCGAAGTCGCTGATATACTCGTTCCAATGGTCAGGTCATTCCCTCTCGGCATTCCGACCCTATACTTCGCGATAGGTTTGTTCACTGTGGGCTGCTCCTCCAGCACGCCGCCGCAGCCGGTAACGCCACCCCCTCAGCATTTAACCGGAACGAGCTACAATTTCTATCTCGACGTTCTTCATCTTCGCGCTCTCGATCCGGCGAGTGGGACCTACATCCTTTGGTTTCGTATGACGGGCGATACCGCTTTGGTAAAGCGGCCGCTTACGTTCTGGATGGTCCTGCGCGATTCCCTGGCATTTCCCGGAACGATCAGCCTGCCGCACGCGGCCGATTCTATCGAAGAGGTTAGCCTTTCCATAGAGCCGGATACTTCCGTTCCAGTGCCAACGAGCGTTATTATCACTGGCAATTTTGTGGTGAATAACGATTCCGCCTTGTTAAGCACAACGAATCCCGGAGGGATCGGAAATTACGCGTCCGCAGAAGCCGTGGTCACATTCGCCACACGTTCGAGCGATACGAACCGCGCGAAATCAGAATTTTATTTGATGCAGTTCCAGAACGGAGTTCCTGTTGCATCCGGGGTCGACTTTCCGATCCCGCCACCGGGATGGAGCTATGGGTTGTGGGTGCTCGACTCGAATTTTTATCCTCAGCACCGTTTCTTTTATGGGTCGTTCCTGAATCCGGACAGTGCGAGTTCGATGGGAGGGGAATTCCCGTTCCCAGGCGGATCCAATCTTGCACCGCTCAATGATCCCGGGGCCCGACTTGAAGTAACGCTTGAACCTGATTTTTCTACTGCTGCGGACCACCCGCCCGCGCCTTCTCCCTTTGTCGTACTCTGGACGCGATTGCGCAGGTTCATTGACGCGAACGATACGATCGCCCTTCAAAATGCGTGGAGTGCAACCTCTCCTGCCGGAACGTTGAAACTTTCCCAGTGATCGTTACCAGACGATCGGAATTCTCACGAGATCCTGTTGATTCTTTTTCAGGTCCATATTCCCGAACAATCGATACCCTTCCGGGGGCGCACTCGCTCTTTTGTTCGCTCCGAATGCAAGCGTCTGCGATGTGAACGGCGGAAGGATAAGCTCGTCCTGGGGCGTCGAGAGAAACGTTTGATGCTGTAGATATCGAAGCTCCACGATATGAAGATGCCAGGGATGGTCGCGGTCGGGAAGCGCCAGTGCTCCGCGAATGTACAACAGATAATCGGTAGTCGAGTCTTCCGATGAATCCTGCGCGTCCTCCGATTTGAACATCACGGCCGCAACCTTACTCGCGTAATCGAACGCAGAATTAAAAACAGCAACCGAGTCGGATTTCAGCACCTGGCAGGCTACATCGGTAAAAAGATCATAATCCTGCGGCGCGATCGAAATATTGAAAATTACTCCGCGCTCGTTCTCCCGAGCAGAGAACGGGAGCACGTAGCTATCGCCCGAGGTGATGAGTGTATCGATCGTACGTTCATATCCGGCGACGACGGCCTCCGGCTGCGCCTCATAATCGTTCCGAGTCGGATTGGCGATCGTAGCACGAAGGGTCGGGCGCCCCTCCGGATCGAAGCCGGCGTTCGTAGCATTCACGTCGAGCGGCTGTACCTCGACCGTGAGATCGAACGTCGCCTCCCGCTCATCTTCGGAGGACATCGTCCGCGAAAGATCGAGCTCCCACACGCCCGGGGTGACCTGGTCTCCGTAAAAATAGGCCGTGCGCTGCATCGTACCCGGCGGCAGACCGAGCCGCGAAAATTGCTTCCCGTCATTATCGAATAGTTCCATCGAGCACTCCCCTTTTCGATCGCTCGTCGCGATCGTGACTTTCACCGACCGCGTTCCCGGAGGGATCGCAAAAAACTGCCGCTCGAGACTGCCGGGTTTGAGTTTGATGGCCGGCACCGTGACTCGATAGTCGCTCGCGTCCGAAAAGCGATACGGCACAATGATCGAATTCAGTAATTCGAACTGGGCGTTCGACCTTGTATGGGAAGCACCTTTGGAGTATGCCCAAATGCGGCCGCAATACAGCCCCGGGGTTTCAAGCAGTTTGGCCGTATAGCGAACATCGACGTTCATGGAGGTCGCGCCGCGGCGGTAGATGCTCGATTGGACCGGGGACATCCATGGTTCATCCGAAACCAGATCGTACGCGTCCATTCCGAGTGCGCGCTCTCGGAGCGATGCCCCGGCCGGCTCCTGCGGTTCGACCGAAAATGCCTCGTGCCCGCCTTCCGCGGGGTACGTTCCAGCCCGGAAATACGCCGCTGTTCCCGTTCTCGCGATCGTCGGAACCCGTGCTTCGACCGTACACGGTACGGGCACATATTTTTTCCGTTCCCATTTCGAAAGCAATTCGAACGCGGCGGGAACATCGATCATGCCGAACCCCTCGTCGAGCGGCGTGGCCCCATCGATATGCTGCGCCGATAGCATCATCGCTCGTTTTATTTCATACGCATTCGCGGTCCAGTCCGGAAACGCCTGCGTCATCGCCGAAAGCAGGAGCGCCGCGCATCCGGCGCTGTAGGGCGAAGACATACTGGTCCCGTTATAGCGGTCGCCGATCACGTAATCCGGAACGGTACTTACCGCCGTTCCGGGCGCGACCAGGTCCGGCTTTGCAAGTTCCCCCCCTCTCGAAGAAAAATCGAAGAGAACGGGGTGCGTGGTATAAAGATCGTAAAGGTCTCGCGCGGCATTGTCCGGTAGCGCGGCGCCGCAGGAAATGACGCGGTCTGCAGATCCGGGCAAGCCAACGCTGGAAAGCCCCGGGCCTTCATTTCCGGCCGATACACAGACCGTCAGGTTCGGCGTCGCGGCCAGCAGGCTGTCGAGCCACTTGTCCATGGCGGCATGGCCTTCCAGTTCGTTCCCAATACCAAAGCTCATGTTGACGACGACCGGTTTCATTTGCGAGCGGGCGGTCTTTGCTGCCAGTTCGAAGGCGCGCTGCATCGAGCCGCTGACCGTCACACCACCGGCATTATTATCCGCAAATTTTACGGCAAACACTTCCGCACCGGGTGCTACGCCATTAAAGCCGGGTTGGTTATCGATGTCATGTCCGGACGCTATACCTGCCACATGAGTGCCGTGGCTGCCATCGTCAAAATAAACGGAAACGATGCTGCGGTCCGGATAAATATTGATCGCGCCGTTCAATCGGCGCCCTTGCGAGAGCGTACTATCCTTTGAATGGAATGCAAACGTATCGTAATGCTCGCGGTAATTCGTTATTTTATGTTCGTTCGAAAGATCGCGGTCGCCGTCCGAATCGAGATAAGCGGCATAATGCCCGGCGGAGTCCATAAAAACGAGCACTCCGAAGACATCGTCGCCAGTGCCATTGAAATTAAGGTCTTCCAATCCATTTTGGAACCGTTTTTCCTCGAGCGCACCGTAATAATACTTCCCGTCGATGGAGTTCGCCGATATGGAATTCAGCCCTTTGAGAACGGTGTTGCCATTGACGCGTAGTTCATCGCCGATGCGCACTGCCGGGGTGTATGGCACGTCGCCCGTCCCGGAAAAATCACGGACGTCGATAATTTTTCGAGTTCCTTCGGAGGTCGTAAGGAGTCCCGGCGTTCCGGGATCGACTCCGGTATCGAAAATAAAAATAATCACGCCACGGCCGTCATAGGTCGGATGGTCCCGTATGAACTCATCGGCATGAGTTGCCGAAAGTGGCAAAAAACTCCAGTCGGTGTGCGGCTTCGTTTTGTCCGGAGGAGTCATCGTCGAGGGCGGTGCACCCGGGGCGGTGTAGGTCCGGATGCGCTGTGCAAAAGCTGCGCTCGAAACGGTGAGAAAAACGAATAAGAGAAAAATCGCGCGACGGATCATCGAAAAAGAGGTATGATAAGTGCTCTGTGTGGATTAATCATAACGACCCCGGCATCAATTAAGTCCTTTTTCTGGCACAGGAAACTTGTCTCCCGAGCCAAACTGTTACCGCGCCGCATTTATCGCATTCCGGTCAGGTAGCTCAGTCGGTAGAGCAAAGGACTGAAAATCCTTGTGTCGGCGGTTCGATTCCGCCCCTGACCACTCCGGCCTCGTGAACACGAGCACCCGCCCCCACTAGTCTCTCCACATGGCTGCCGCGCAGCACACGAATGAACTTCGATTGTTCGTCTCCTCGACGTTCCGCGATCTTATGCCCGAGCGCGAACAGCTCGTAAAAATAGTGTTTCCCCGGATTCGGAAGGAGTGCCGCGCACGCGGCGTGGAATTCACCGAGATCGACCTTCGCTGGGGCATTACCGAGCAGGAGTCCCGCTCGGGCAGGACCATTCGCATTTGCCTGGAAGAGATCGACCGGTGCCGGCCGTATTTTATCGGCATTATCGGTTCCCGCTACGGATGGATCCCCGGTATCACTGAAGTCGAAAAGGATCCGGAAATGCTGGAAGCGTTCCCGTGGCTGCGCGAATATGCCACGAGCGAAAAGAGTATTATCGAGATGGAGTTTGCGCACGGCGCGATCCTGCGAAAAAACGATTCCGCGTTTTTTTACGAACAGCTTCAACGTTCTCATCCGGACCAAGCTGAGGAACACGGTTTAACCGTTATTAAAAGTGATATTATCGCTGCCGGCCTGCCACTCCGCAATTTTGCAACGCCCGAAGAACTTGGCGAGCAGGTCTTTCAGGACATTCTCACGATCCTCGAACGTGATTTCCCCGCAAAGAAAGAGCTTACACCGCTCGAACACGAGCGCATCGAGCACGAAGCCTATGCACGGAACCGCATTCAATCGTATGTTCCCAACCCGGAATATTACGATATTTTTGAGAAGCGTGTAGATTCTACCGGCGCGCCACTCATTATCTGGGGTAGGTCCGGATTGGGCAAGAGCGCGCTCATGGCGTACTTGGCGCACGAATACAAGGCGCGGCATCCCGAAGCATTCGTGGTCCAGCATTTTATCGGCGCGGCCGAGGGAAGCGACCCCGAAGACGTAATGCGCCAGGTGATGATGGAGATCAAAGAGCGCTACCAACTTTCCGATGCTATTCCGAGCGACGACAACACTCTACGGGAAGCATTCCCAGTGTGGCTCGCAAACGTTCACGAGGGAGACCGGCTTATTCTCCTCATCGACGCCCTGAACCAACTTACCGGCATTGGCGCGGAAATGCACTGGCTCCCGGATTTCATTCCCGCGAACGTCCGCCTTGTGCTTTCCACCACGACGGACAGCCTCCCGCTCGAAGAACTCCGCAAGCGGAAGTGGAAGGAACTGGAATTACTGCCGATTACGGAAACGCAGCGCGAAGACATTGCGATGCATTTCCTCGACCGCTACGGCAAATCGCTCGAAGCGAAAGAACTTCGCGCGCTTTCGGCCAGCCCCAAAACGTCCAGCCCACTTTTTTTGCGGACGGTCCTCGAAGAGGTTCGCATCTTCGGGCGCCATAGCGCGCTCCGCGAACACATCGATGATTATTTATCCAGCGTGGACGAACCGGAGCTGTTCCAAAAAGTCCTCGCCCGCATGGAGCGCGACCATGGCACCGAAGCCGTGCGAAGCGTAATGACGGCCATCTGGGCTTCGCGGCACGGGCTGTCGGAGTCTGAACTCATGGAGATCACGGGCCTCAGCCGCATGGCGCTTTCCATCCTCATGACCTCGATGGAATATCACCTCATGCAGCGTGAAGGATTCCATACGTTCTTCCATAATTATTTGCGGGAAGCGATCGAAATGCGCTACCTGCCCGAAGAGAATGGACGGAGCGGCGCCCATGCGAGGCTCGCGGAATATTTTTCTACCTGCGAATACTCCGCACGAAGAAGGGATGAAGAACCCTGGCAATGGCGAGCCGCAAACAACTTCGACAAGCTTTGGCACGCGCTCGCCGATCCCGAAATGTTCATGCTCTTCGCGAACGAAGAGCAACGATACCACTTCATTGCGTATCTGCAATCCTTCGAGCGAGAGCGGACGCAGGAACTCTTCGCCGCGCTCCACGAAGTTATGCGCGCCGACACCACACTCGACCGCCCGCTCGAACTTGCCCAAACCGCCCGCATCGCCGGCTACTACGACGCCGCAACCGAAATCCTCGCGGCGATTTCGGAGCGGGCCGCGGAGATGGATCTCGATTATGAGCCGTCGTTACGATTGAAACGCGAGTGGGCGCAGCTTTATGGCGAGAAGCACCAATACAAACTTGCACTGCCATTATGCGAAGAGATTGTTTCGCTAATCGAATCGAAAGAAGGAAAGAGCGAAAATTTATTCAATGCGATGATCGATCTTTCGACGGTAATGCATGGGGTTGCGGATTATGTCGGCGAAGAACAGGTTCTTTACCGTTTGCTTGAATTTGGTGATATGGCACCCGCTGCAAGGAGACTAGATGTGATGGAAAATATGGCTGCAAATATCCTTGCGCAAGGTCACAACGAAGAGGCAATTGAACTATTCAAGCAAACTCTAGAAGAATCAAGCAAATTACTCGGGGCTATGCACCCAACTTCGTTACTCTGCTCGATGAACCTTGGAGCCGGATTGATTTTTGATGGGAAGCTCACTGAGGCTCTTAAAGTTTTAGAGAATACAATACTAGCAATTAGGACTACTCTTGGAGACAAACACACATGGTATCTTGGCTCCCTTGAAAACATCGGTAGCACTTACACTCGGCTTGGTGATTATGAGAAAGCAGAGCCAGTCATATTGGAACTGATCGAGAAATCGACATTATCGCAAGGACCGGAGAGTGAAAAGACACTTGTATCTCAACTTTCTCTCGGCTATCTTTACAATCTAAAAGGCGAAATATCGAAAGCATTCCAAGTTTATCAAACTTACCTTCCGGTTCTTGCCGGTCTTCTCGGGAACGATCATCCCAGAGTTATCAGAAGCATGAAGACGATGAGCGATATCTCCAACGCTCTCAACGAAAAGTCTTAAATGGTAAATTGTGGCCAAAATTTCCGAGAGAGCGCCGTTAGGCGTGGCCGGTTTGTAGAAATTGTTTTCTTCTTAATGTCCATCAAGCTCCGTTAGGAGCGGCCATTGCATCGGTCGCTTCTAACCGAGCTTGAATTGAAAAAAACGATCCG
>Ga0070741_10003343_pt1 | contig 40157 bp, 29 predicted proteins | sample Coa_R1_4_FD_66440 | JGI IMG/M metagenome (GOLD analysis project Ga0070741, IMG submission 66440) | Surface soil microbial communities from Centralia Pennsylvania, which are recovering from an underground coalmine fire - Coalmine... | ecosystem: Environmental > Terrestrial > Soil > Unclassified ...
AGATTGGAATCGGAAAAGTCGAAGTGATTTGCCCGACGGGTAGTCGGTACTAGCCGTCGCCCCAGCGAAAGCCGGGGCCCATAACCACAGGCTAATCTTGTTTTGCAGGCTGGTCGCTTCTGCTGTCTTCGTCCCAATTGCTTCCTGGGGCTATGGGTCCCGGCTTTCGCCGGGACGACCAGCCGTTGGTTCGCTCCGTCTACTGCGACAGCTTCACGAAATCCGGAAACTTCAATTTGCCTTCCGCGATCGCCTTCGGCCAGACCGTGACCTGCCTCTCGTTCTGCCACTGAAAGACGAGGCCGGTGACGAAGCCCGGGCCCGACTTGATGCCATGGGTGAACTCGTCGTCCTTGCCGTAGAACTGGATGCGGCCGATGGTGCCCTCGAAATTGGTCTTCTCCATCTCCGCGACCATCTTGTCCGGATCGGTGCCGCCCGCGCGCTGGATCGCATCCGTGATGATGTAGACCTCGTCATAGGCGGTGTAGCCGGTGTAGGCCGGATCGATGCCGTACTTGGCCTTGAAGGCGGCCGCGAACGGCTTTGTCTTCGGCGTCACCGCGACCTCGGACGTGGCGACCGCCAGCGAGGGGATGCCGTCGGCGGCGCCGTTGGTGTCCTTCCAGAAGGTCGGGCTGAAGGCCTGCGCGCTGATGCCGAACATCGGGATCGGCACCTGCTGGTTCTTCCATTGCACGGTCGGTTGCACGCCGACATGGGAGATGCCGGTCACGATCACGTCGGGCTTCTTGGCTTCGATGTTGTTGAAGATCGGCGTGAAGTCGGTGGTGTCGGGCGAGAAGCGGATGTGCTCGACCACCTTCAATCCGGCCTTCGGCAGGCAGGCCTCATAGCCGGCATCGAGCGGCTTGGTCCAGGCCGCATCCTCGCTCATGATCGCGACCGATTTGAATTTGAGGTTGTCGACCAGGAGATCCTTGGTGGCATCGCAGACGAGTTGCGCCTGCGCGGCCGAGGTCAGGTAGCCGTGGAAGGTGTATTTGTTCTTCTCATAGTCGTTGTGGATCGCCTTGGTGATCTCGTTTGACGCGGCACCGGGCGTGATCAGCGGCATCTTCAGCCGCGCCGCCCACGGCTCGAGCGCCAGCACGACCTCGCTGATGTAGCTCGCAATGACCGCCGAGACCTTGTCCTCGGACACGGCGCGCTGGAAGGCGCGCACCGAATCCGCCGACGAGCTCTTGTTGTCATAGGTGACGATCTCGATCTTGCGCCCCAGAATGCCGCCCTTGGCGTTGATCTCGTCGGCTGCGATCTGCGCGCCGCCAGGTGTCGCGGCGCCTGCGATCGACTGCACCTCGGCAATCACGCCGATCTTGATCGGATCGGTGGATTCGGCGTGAACAGCGGTCGCGAGGAGGGCGGCGGCGATCGCGGCAAGGCCGCCGGCGGACCAGCTCGATTCGCGATGATGGTTCATCTCTTTTTCCTCCTTTTCGATTCTTGCTTATGGCGTTTGCTTCTTTTGCTTGCGCGCGCGGCAAGCGGCCGGGCGCGGTGCGTCAAGCCTACGCGGGAGGGCAGCGGCTTGGGAAGCATCTCCTTTGCCGCTGCCTGCCATTCAGGCATGCGCTGGCGGGATAGGGCGCCGACTCGATCGGATCCCTACTTCAGTCCGGCCTTTCGCAATCCCTTCAACAGCTCGGCCATGGCAGCCTGCAGTGTCGGGTTTTGGTATTGCTCTTCCTGATAATACCGGGTGATCCCTTCGAGGTCGAAGCGTTTGCTGAAATGGGTCTTCTCAAACACGGCGCGCGCGTTCCGTGCCTCGGCATCTCGATCTGTCAGGGCATAGGCGGCGACCAGCCAGGCGTGGCTGAACCAGAGGTTCGGCCGCACGCGCACCGATTCCTCAAGCGCCTCGATTGCGCTGGGATAGTCACCAAGGGTGAAATGGGCGCGTCCCTTGACCCAGAGGAAGGGCCCCATTGACGGGTCTTGCGGGCTCAATCGAATGGCCTGTTCGACCAGCGGAATCGCTTCGCTTGGTTTTCCGATGAAGACCAGCTCGTTTGCGGCCTGCGCATAGGCTTTCGCGAGATTCGGGTCGTGCTCGATTGCCTTCCGGAAGGCGCGCAGTGACGCGTCGTGATTGCCGCGCAGCCGATGGACAAAGCCGAGCGCGTAATGGGCCAGCGGCGTTTTCTGCTCGAGGCTGATCGCCTTGTTCGCAGCTTCCTCGGCGCGATCGACCTCGGCCTCCCCAGCGTCATTCCACGCATTGAGCACGTCCGATGCAAGTACGTTGGCGAGCAGACCCAGCAATCGCGCATTGTCAGGATCGGCCTTCAGACCGGCCTCCGCATGTTGGCGGGTTTGGAGAGACTTTTCGGGCGTCGGGAAACCAGTATAGGCAGCCATTGCTTTCATCCAGCGGGTTTCCATCAGCTGCCAGCGTGCCGACCTCGTGTCGCACACCCTGCACCATTTCGTCGTTCAGAGACGCTGCGATACGCTCCAGTACGCTGTCCTGCAGGTCGAGCAGGCTGCTGGTCTCGTGCTCGTAGCGATTGGCCCAGAGATTGGTGCCGCTTTCCGTATCGGTCAGCTGCGCGCTGACGCGGACCTTCGAGCCGGCGCGCTGCACACTGCCCTCAAGCGCATAACGAACCCGGAGTTCGCGGCCGACCTTTCGCGGGTCGGTCGATTTGCCCTTGTATGCGAACGCCGTCCCCGAGGCGATCACCCAGGCCCGACGCAATCGCGACAGCTCTGTCGTCAGGTCGTCGGTAATGGCATCGGCCAGATATTCGTCGGCGGCATTTCCGTCGGCGTTCTTGAATGGCAGGACGACGATTGTGTTCGTCCGTGGCAGCACCTGATGCTGCTGTTGCACGATCAGCACCGTCGCGACGGCGGCGGCAGCGACCGTCGTAATGGCGGCGCCCATGGTCAATCCGAACCAATGGGCTGCAAGCCTGGTGAGGAGAGGAGTCCGTATCCGCTCATAGGCGACCTCGTAGACGTGGACCGGGTAGGGGATGTTCTTGACGCGCTGTGCGCCGCGGTCCGCAAAAAAGAACTCCGGCAAGGCGCGGGTCTGGTCATGGATGCTCTGGCTGACGCAGACCGTTCCAGGCGTCGCGAGTGCCTCGAGTCGCGCCGCGATATTGACGCTGTTTCCATAGATGTCGCGCTGATCGACCAGGACGTCGCCGGTGTTGATCCCGATCCGAAGGTGGATGCGGTCCTTCAGGTTGGCCTGGCGCGCGGCCAGCCCGCGCTGAATATCGAGCCCGCAGCGTACCGCGTCGACCGCGCTTCCGAATTCAACCAGCAGCCCGTCGCCCATGCTGTGCACGAGACGGCCGCGATATCTGGCGATTGTCGGCTCGATCAATTCCTCTGCGTGGCTTGCCAGCCGCGCATGCGTCTCGTCCTCGCTGCGGCTCATCAGGCGGCTGTAATCGACGACATCGGCGATCATGACAGCCATCAGCCGCCGCCGCGCGGCAATTGGCTCGATTGCCGTCGGGACCGTTGTCGCGGTGACCGCCTCGATTGCCATCGGGCCATCTTCCTCGATAGTCAGTACGACTGCGAAGCCCGCCGACCGCGCAAAAACACAGCAGAGAAAGCGTTTGTCTAAATGTCCTGAATTCCGGGCAGACGAATGTGATGCTCGCTGGTCACTGCGTCGGTTGCCGTGAAGCGATCTCTGGCAAGGTATGCCCTTCATCCCCGCGCAAGTATGAAATCAAACACAGTATCGCCTGCAGGCGTACACTCTACCTCTCTGGCTGCCGCAACGCCAAAAGGTTCGTGGTTAGAGACGCAGTGAAGTATTTTGATACCGCCTCTACTGCTGCACGGGCGTCGGCGCGATCGGAGCTGTCGGCTCGCTGGCGACATCCGGCACGCCCGCGTCCAGTCGCAGCACGGCGGCTGCGGCCGGCAGCACAGCGTCGGCCATCGCGGCATGGCCCTCTGCGGAGGGGTGGACCGCACCGCCATAGACGGCCGACAGCACGCCCCAGGTGGCGTCATGGATGTCGGAGGGCTGCATCGAGGACGGCAACCCCTGCGGATAGGTCATGGCCGCGAAATAGCTGTCATTGGCGTCGCGGATCCAGCGTGCGCGCGGCAGGTAAGGCCGGTATTCGGAGGCGCTGCGGCCGCACAGCATCGGCTGGCTCGCGGAGTTGACAATATCAGGGTCGAAGCTCTCGCCCTTGGGCGAGAAGCACTGCTGGTCGAAGGCCGGATCGTTGGGCCCGCGTGCGCAGAAACCGTGATCGGCGAAAGCGGCCTGATGCGCATCGACAAAGGTCATGCGGTCTGAGGCCGGATCGCGGCACAGCACGCCGGACTGGCAGGTCGCGAGCGCCTTCAGCTGCGGCAGGAATTCGTTGTCGACATAGGCCGAGACATTGGCAAGCCGCTGTGGGTCGGCGTTGAAGGACGGATGGATGTCGAAGCCGGCGCGTCCGCCCGGGCACGGTGTACCGCCCTGGTAGAGCGCCGGATTGGCATAGGTGGTGTAGACGACATGCGACAGATCGCCACCGACCAGCGGCTTTAGCGCGTCGCGCAGCTTGCGAAAGCCCTGCGGCAGGTCGCGCGTCAGGGCATCCCGCGATTCATCGAGGGTCGCCATCACGCCGGAGCGCCGGAACAGCGTGCGCTCGGTCGCGGTGTCCACGATGACGTCGGCGACAAGGCCGGAGAAATAGATGTCGTTGGCGCCGATCGAGAGCATCAGGAGGTCAAGCTTGCGATCAGGCTGGCGACGCTTGGCGGCGGCGAGCGCGTCCTTCAGTTCCGAAAGCTGGCCGTTGACGCCGACCTGGCAGCTCGTGGCCGACTTGCCCGGTGGACATTCCCGCGCGCGCTGACCGCCGAACAGGCCATCGGCGATTGTCGCGCCAGTGCAGGCGAGCGGCAGATAGGTCACCGCGATATGCGGGTAGTCGACGGCGAGCGCGAGCGCCGCGCGGGTCTGATAGCTGTAGAGCGAGCGGTGGCAGGCCGGGTTGAGCCAGACTGCGCCGTAGCGCTGCCAGTTCTGCAGGCTGTCGGGCGCCTCGCAGGCGCGTCCGCCCTTGTAGCCGGCACGGCTCGGCCGGAAATATTGCGCAGTCGCGGTCGCCAGATAATAGCGGAAGCAGAAGCCCTCGTCGGCGAGCGCAACCGGACGGTCCGGATTTCCCTCGCCCGAGGCGATGCTGTCGCCGAGGCCCGCGATCAGGATGTCGCGCACCTGGATGACGGTCGACAAATGCTGCGGGGTATCGGGGCCGCTGGTGACGTCGACGCTGGCTACGGTCTGCTTGCCATAGCGAACGCGCAGGTTCACCGGCTCGGCGCAGTCGAAGGTGGATGCCTGCGGGCCGTCGCCGTCGTCGAACGACCAGGCGCAGGTGGCGCCGACCGGGACGACGCCGGCCAGCCGCACGGTGATCGGATGGTCGACCGGGGTGAGATAGCTTTCCTTGACGTTGTCGCGGGTGCAGGGCTCGGCCACGCGGCCCTGGTTGTCGATGCAGAGGCGGTTGACCATGTTGCGCGCCCAGCCGCGGCCGTCGCTCTGTAGCTCCAGGACATCCTCGGCCGAGAGGATCGAGCGCTCGCGCAGCGCTTCGACATGCAGCTGGAAGTCGCGCTCCTCCCGGAACAGGCGGAAGCGGTTGCGCACCTCCCAGGTGATCTGCATCGGCGCGTCGGCAGCGACGTCTTGCGCGGCCGCGCGCGGAATTTGCGGGAACGCAAGAGCGCCTGCGATCAGCGCTCCCAGAAGCACGGCGCGGAGGGAAAATCGAACCATGACGCCTTTGACGGCAGAGTTGGGGCGGAAATAAGAGAGAGGGACGTGGTCCTGGACAAATGTGACGATCGTCCCGATGACGATCATCCCGCTGTCATCTTCTGGACTTCATCCGCGTCACCCGCTGCGGCACCGGGGTGGCGGTGGCGGCCGGGGGCGGGGGAGCCGGCGTCGCAACCCGCTGTGACGAATTGCCGTTGAGCTTGCGCCGCTCCTGCCAGGGCACCACCACGTTCATCCAGAGCTCGCGCGTGCCCATGATCGAGATTGCTGTACCGAATGGGATCACGAAATAGAGAACCCGGAACACCAGCAGCGTCGCGACCAGCTGTTCCCGTCCGAACTGGGGCAGCGCCACCAGCATGGCCGCGTCGAACACGCCGAGTGAGCCGGGCGCATGGCTGGCAAAGCCGAGCAGCGTCGCCAGGATGAAGACCACCGCCAGCGACAGGAAGTCGATATGCGGCTCCGCGGGCATCAAGAGATACATCGCGGTCGCGCAGAAGGAGAGGTCGACCACGCCGATCAGGATCTGCAAGAGCGTGAAGCGGGCCGAGGGCAGCACCACCTTCCAGCCGTTCTGTCCGAGCTCGCGCCGATTCTCGCCCAGGGACAACCAGCCGAGATAGGCGAAGATGGCCCCGACCCCGCCGATGCCGATCAGCCGGTTGATGGCCTCCGGCAGCTGGTCCATGGCAGAGGCCGCCCCGGGGTGCAGGATCATGCCGATCCCCAGCACGAAGATGTTGCCCAGCCAGAAGGTCAGGCCGGACAGGAAGCAGATCTTGGCGACGTCGATGGCGTTGAGGGCATAATCCGAATAGATCCGGAAACGGACGGCGCCACCGGTAAAGACGGTGGCGCCAATATTGTGGCCGATCGAGTAGCTGGTGAACGAGGACAGCGCTGCAATGCGGTATGGCACATGCTTCTTGCCAATCGTTCGCAACGCAAAAAAGTCATAGAACGTCAGCGTGCAGAAGGCGCCCACCACGCAAAGCGCGGCGAGCGCGATGTGATGGGCTGGGATGTCGGTCAGCGCGGTGAGGATCGCGTTCCGATCGACGCCTTTCAGCGTCCGGACCAGCGTCGTGATCGCAAAGGCAATGATAAAGACACTTGCCGCGATCCCGAGCCGTTTCCAGCCGATCCATTTCTTGAAGCCGTGCGAGAGCCCGGTCAGCAGTCCTTGCATTCATCCTCCCGGCGGGGCGGCACAGATTGGAAGCTCAAAGTCGATAGGCCCGTCCAAACCACCACTCGAAAACCGTCATCGATCGAAGGGGATTAGTTCCCATAAGGCAAAAAGCATCCGTTGTGCAGTCCTTGACAACGGTTGGCTGGCCCCCCGGGGCCAAAGGCACGAAGACCGGTAAATATGTCGGAAGGGCGAACTTTCGAGGCCCGCGTCGAGGCGCCACAGCTCCCTTTGCGTGACTTGACCGCCATCGTCAACCGTTTCGCGAGATGGCCCGGTTTTTCCCGTTCCCGGGAACGACCGCCGTTGCCGATCGGTTAGCCAGGAGAACATCGCGCGCAGGGGGACACGAGAACGCGTGTTGCGAGCGATGTCGTTCCAACCAAGAAGAGGATCCGTGCAATGGGACTGTTCACCAGAGACATCAAAACCATGAACGACCTGTTCGTGCATCAATTGCAGGACATCTATTACGCCGAGCAGCAGCTCGTCAAAGCGCTGCCGAAGATGGCGGAGAAGGCGACGGAACCCCAGCTGAAGCAGGGCTTTCTCACCCATCTGAACGAGACCAAGGAACATGTGAAACGGCTGGAGCAGGTGTTCCAGATGCATGGCGTCGCGGTGAAGGCGGTCGATTGTCCCGCCATCGACGGCATCATCGAGGAAGCCAATGAAACCGCCGGCGAGGTCGCCGACAAGGCCGTGCTGGACGCCGCCCTGATCAATGCGGCGCAGGCCGCCGAGCATTATGAGATCGTGCGCTATGGCAGCCTGATCGCCTGGGCCAAGCAGCTCGGCCGCAACGATTGCGCGAGCGTGCTGCAGAAGACGCTCGACGAGGAGAAGGCAACGGACAAGAAATTGACCGCTATCGCCGAGAGCCGCGTCAACCTGCGTGCGGCCGGCTAGCCGGCCGCAAACCGCCGCTTGAGACAAAACGTCGCGCAAGCTCCTTTGCGCGATGTTTTCGTTTCCACGATCGATCGGACGTTCGCTCAAACCATCATGTCGACCGGCGGCGCAGCTCGAAGGCGAGTGCCACCAGCGCAAAGATCGAGATGGTGACGGCAAAGGCGAGGCTCGCCTGGATGGGGCCGGCAAGGGTCGAGATGACGCCCACCCCGATCACCGGCAGCGCGTTGCCCGCGAAGCCGCAGATGAAATAGGCCGACACGATCTCTGCGCGCTGGTCGGCCGGCGCAATCTGGTTGGTAACCTGCAGGCTGCCGCGATAGCCGAGGCCGGAGGCGACCGCGCACAGCGCGGTGGCGATGATCAGCAGCGCGAGCGATTTCTCAAGCTGGGCCGCGACCAATATGGCAACGCTTGGCAGCATGAGCGCGAGCGCGATCAACATCGCGCTGCGGCTCGCAAGGCTTCGCGTGGCGACGATCGCGCCGGCCACCACCACGGCAAGCTCGAGGAAGACTGCGCCCGCGATCGCATGGTTTGTGATGTGAAGCTGGTTGGCAAGCAGCGTCGGCGCGAGCGCCGCATAGAAGCCGACCAGCGCCATGGACCCGAAGCCGGTCACCGCGGGCGCGATGAATTTCGTCCGGATTTGCTCCGGCACGGAGGCTCGGGGCCGGAACGCGACGTCGATCATCGACTTTTGAGGCTGCGCCACAGTCTCCGGCGCAAGCCAGACCACCACCATCACCGCACCGAGCGCTGCGAGATGCAGGATGAAAGGCAGCTGCAGCGGCCATGCGGCATATTGGGCGAGCGCGCCGGCCGCGACTGCGCCGATGCCGAGGCCGGTGAAGTTCGCAGCGGTCGCGAGCACCGTCGCGCGCGCCTTGCTCTCCTCTCCGATCAGCTCTGCAAGCCACGCAGTTCCTGTTCCCGCGCCGATCCCGATGGCAAGGCCGCTCAATATTCGTCCGCAATAAAGCCAGGCAATGCCGCGCGCGAACAGGAACACCAGCGCGCTCACAATCGCCAGTGCCATGCCGGCAAGCGCCATCGGACGCCGGCCGACCTGGTCGGAGAGGCGCCCGAACACGAGTAGGGCGCAGAGATTTCCGATCACATAGGCCGCATAGATCAGCGTCAGCGAAATCTGCGAGAAGCCGAAGGCCTGTTTGTACATGATGTAGAGCGGCGTCACGACCGTGCTGCCGGCAAACAGCGCGCCAATCATGGCGGCGACCGCGACGATCGCCGCCGCGTGCTGCAACCTGACTTGCGCATACGCCTGGTGGGAACGAGAAAGATCGCTTGATGTCATGGCACCGCTCCTCAACTGCAAAACTCCGGCGCGGCGAGCACCGTTCCCGCGCCTTGCGTTTGTGAAACGTCGCGCAACGCGCGCGCGAGGTCTCGTGAATACGGCGACAGTTCGATCACAAGCGAAGCGTTGCGGTGAAACGGAACCCGATAGGCGGCGTTCACCTCGAAACAGCGAGATGAGCCATGCTGACGACATCCTTGAAAATATCCGACGCGCCCGCAGGGCGGAGGTCCGGTGCAGCTGTTGCAAACCCGCTGACACTTGCTGCCATGAGCCTCGGCTACGCCGTGGTGCAGCTCGATGTCACCATCGTCAACACCGCGCTTGCCAGCATCTCCGCCTCGCTCGGCGGCGGCGTCGCCGAGCTGCAATGGGTCGTCAGTGCCTACACCATCGCCTTTGCCGCGTTCATTCTGACCGCCGGTGCGCTCGGCGACCGGCTCGGCGCAAAACGCATCTTCATCGCGGGCTTTGCGATCTTCACCGCGGCATCGCTCGCCTGTGCGCTCGCACCAAGCCAGGCGGTGCTGATCTCCGCCCGCGCCGTGCAGGGCTTTGGCGCAGCGATCCTGGTGCCGAACTCGCTGGCCTTGCTCAACCACGCCTACCCCGATGACCGCGCCCGCGGGCGTGCGGTCGCGGTGTGGGCAGCCGGCGCGAGCCTTGCATTGACGGCAGGACCGTTCGTCGGTGGCGCGCTGATCACCCTGGTCGGCTGGCGCGCGATCTTCCTGGTCAACCTGCCGATCGGGCTTGTCGGTCTCTGGCTCACCTCGCGTCATGCCACCGAGACGACCCGTCATCCGCAGCATGCGCTCGACCTGGCAGGCCAGAGCGCTGCGATGGTTGCGCTCGGCTCATTGGCCGGCGCGCTGATCGAGGGCGGGGTGCGCGGCTTCTATGACGTGTTCGTCATCACAGGCTTCGTGGCGGCGATCATCGTCGGCGCGCTGTTCGTGGTGCAGGAGATGCGCTCGCGCCAGCCGATGCTGCCGCTGTCCTTGTTTGCGCAGCCGATGTTTGCGGCGACAACCGTGGTCGGGTTGTTGGTCAACATCGCCTATTACGGGCTGATCTTCGTGCTCAGCCTTTATTTCCAGGACATCAACGGGCTCGCGCCCTTCGCAACCGGCCTTGCTTTCGTTCCCATGCTGGGCGCGGTGCTGCCGGTCAATCTGCTCGCGCCGCACCTTGCCGAGCGGATCGGGGCGCCGATCACGATCGCAGCCGGCGCGCTGCTCTCGGCAGGCGCCTGCCTCGCATTGCTGATGGTCGAGCCCGGCACGAGCTATCTCGCGATCTGCCTTCAGCTAGTCGCTATGAGCGCGGGCCTTGGCCTGTTGGTGCCGCCGCTCACGTCGACGCTTCTCGGCAGTGTGGCAAAACAGCGTTCAGGCGCCGCGGCGGGCGTGTTGAACGCGACACGGCAGACCGGCAGCGTGCTCGGCGTTGCGCTGTTCGGCGCGCTGGTCGGACGCAACGGCGCTTTCATGACCGGCATGCACGCCTCGCTCGCAATCGCGGCCGCCGTGCTGGTCGCGGCCAGCGTCGTGATCTGGTGGGCCGGTCGGCGGCGCGAAGCGGCGGCAGCCTGACTCGTCATCGCCGGCATTTTGTCCTTTTCGGGCAATAATTGGTTCACCACGGCTGGAGCAACGCGATAGCTATTAACCCGATTGCGAACCATTCGCGGCTTGATTGACTCGTGCAACTTCGCGCGTGGTTCTTATCATGTACAAAGTCTTAACCTGCCTCGGTTTCGAGCATGACTGGAGACTGGTCGCGCTCGCGGGCACCATTTGTTTTCTTGCAAGCGCGGTTGCGCTCAGCCTGTTTCAGCGGGCGAGGGCCTCGCAGGGACAGGCGCGGTTCGTCTGGATGGCGCTGCAGGCAGCCGTCAGCGGCTGCGGCATCTGGGCTACTCACTTCATTGCCATGCTGGCCTACGATCCAGGGATCGGCGCCGGCTACAGCATCTTCGTGACCGCATTGTCGTTGGTGTTTGCGATCCTGATCACCGGCACGGGTTTTTCCATGCGCTCTCCGCGGCACGGCGCTGGCGCGCCGCGATCGGAGGCGCTGTTGTCGGCCTGGGCGTGGCAGCCATGCACTACACCGGGATGTCCGCGCTGGAATTGCCGGCCCACATCGATTGGGTCGTTCCGACCGTGCTTGCCTCTGTCGTGATCGGCAGCATCCTTGGTGCACTCGCGCTTTTAGTTGCCGTTGGACGCGACAGCAATTGGCGCGGCATGCTTGCCACCCTGCTGTTCACGCTCGCGATCGTTTCGCACCACTTCACCGCCATGGGCGCGGTGACGCTGGTGCCCGACCCGACCCTCGCCACCGATGGACTCGACATTTCGCCGACCCTGCTCTCCTTCCTGGTTGCGGGCGCGGCTTTCGTCATCCTCGGCATCGGGCTGACGGCTGCTGCAATGGACCTGCGCGCCAGACGCGCGCTCAGCCGCCAGAAGGTGCTGCTCGACGCGGCGCTGGAGAACATGTCGCAGGGCCTGTGCATGTACGATGCCGATGGCCGTATCCTGCTGTTCAACGAACACTATCTGCGGATGATGGGACGGGGCGACATCGCGCTCGAAGGGCGCCTGCTGCGCGACGTCCTGCACGAGCTCAAGAGCTCGGGGCGCTGGGACGGTGATCCCGACGAATTCGTCGATCACCTGATCGTCGACGCACGCGAAGGGCGCTGCGCGACCAGGATTGTCGTACAGTCCGCGCGCTCGATCCGGATCGTGCACCAGCCGATGCAGAACGGCGCCGGCTGGGTCGCCACCTTCGAGGACATCACCGAATGGCAACAGGCGCAGGCACAGATCACGCATATGGCACGGCACGACGCGCTCACGAATTTGCCGAACCGGACGCTGTTCCGCGAGCGGCTCGAGCAGGCCCTCAGGCTTGCCAAGCGCGGCGACGAGCTCGCGGTGCTTTGCCTCGACCTCGACCATTTCAAGGATATCAACGACTCGCTCGGCCACCCTATCGGTGATGCGCTGCTGATGGAGGTCGGACGCCGGCTTATCTCCTGCATCGGCGAGGGTGACACCGCGGCGCGGCTCGGTGGCGACGAGTTCGCCATCGTGCAGCTTGGTGGCACCGACGAAGCCGATCAGGCCGTGTCGCTGGCTGGTCGCCTCGTCGAGGATATCTCCGCACCTTACGACATCGGTGGCCATCAGCTCGTGATCGGCGTCTCCGTCGGCATTTCGCTGGCGCCCGACGACGGCAAAGACCCGGACGAATTGCTCAAGAAGGCCGACCTTGCACTCTACCGCGCCAAGTCTGACGGCCGCGGCACCTACCGCTTCTTCGAGGCCGGGATGGACGCCCGCGCCCAGGCCCGGCGCCTGCTCGAACTCGACATGCGCGCAGCGCTGCCGCGCGGCGAGTTCGAGGTACATTACCAGCCGATTCGCGACGTCGCCTCCGACAAGGTCGTGGCGTGCGAGGCCTTGGTGCGCTGGCGCCATCCGATGCGCGGCCTGATTCCGCCCGGCAACTTCATTCCGCTCGCGGAAGAAACGGGGCTGATCATCCAGATCGGTGAGTGGGTGCTGCGTGCCGCCTGTCACGATGCGGCGGCATGGCCCGACGATATCGGCGTCGCCATCAACCTGTCACCGGTGCAGTTCAAGAACCCCAACCTGGTTGCGCATGTCATGAATGCGCTTGCGCAATCCGGTCTGCCGGCGCGCCGGCTCGAGCTCGAGATCACCGAGTCGGTGCTGTTGCAGAACAGCGAGGCGACGCTTGCAACCCTGCATGCGCTGCGCGGCAACGGCGTGCGCATCTCCCTGGACGATTTCGGCACCGGCTATTCGTCGCTGAGTTACCTGCGCAGCTTCCCCTTTGACAAGATCAAGATCGACCGCTCCTTCGTCGAGGACGTCACCTCGCGCGGCGATTCGCTCGCGATCGTGCGCGCCGTGACCGGCCTCGGTCGCAGCCTCGGCATCGCCACGACAGCTGAGGGGGTCGAGACCGTGGCGCAGCTCGAGCTGCTCCGCCGCGAGGGCTGCACCCAGGCGCAAGGCTATCTGTTCAGCCAGCCGCGACCGGTAGCCGAGGTGATGAAGATGTTCGCGCAACGGCAGAGCGCGGTGGCGTAAGGCGCCCTTTGAAGGAGCGTCCTGTTCTGCGAACGTGTCGCCTGTCCCGCCGATCCATAGCGGCTGTGCCGCCTTTACCGACCCGGCACGGGAGTGCGTCCGAACCTCTCATTCGGCGGCGCTGGATTCACGCTTTAGCGGGCTCTGGGCGAATTCCTCCCGCGCGGGCTCGAACCGTCCGTAGCGCAGGGCCAGCGTCGGGAGCACGATCAGGTTCAGCGCCATCGACGTGACAAGGCCGCCCAGGATGACGATGGCCATTGGTCCCTGGATTTCGCGCCCGGGCTCGTTCATGCCGATCGCGAGCGGCAGGATGCCGAGTCCGGTCACGATCGACGTCATGAGGATGGGCGTGAGCCGGTCGGCGGCTCCCGCGATCGTCGCCTCCAGGCCCCAGTCCCATCTCTCGACTTCAACAAGATGTTCGTAATGCGCGATCATCAAAATTGAATTGCGAAGGCTGATGCCGAACAGCGTGATGAAGCCGACCATGCCGCCCAGCGTCAAAATCCCGCCGGTCGCAAACACGGCCAGCACGCCGCCGACCAGAGCGAAGGGCAGGTTGGCGAGGACCAGGAGCAGGTTGCGCCAATTCCGCGTGACGACCGACAACAAGAGGACGATGCCGATCGCGGCGATCAGCGAATTGACAATGAGATCACGCTGCGACCGCGATTGCGCTTCGGCCGCGCCGGCGAACTGGATGTACGTGCCGGACGGCAGTTGAACCTTGGAGCCGATCATGGCCTTGGCTGTGCGCACAAAGGAAACCACATCGGTGCCGATGACATTGGCCGTCACGGTTTGCACGCGGCGTGCGCCCTCGTGCAGGACCTGGTAGCGTCCGGAGCTCTGGTAGATGTCTGCGATCTGCCTGAGTGTGACATAGGCCCCCCCCGGACTGCGCAAGGGCATGTCGCCGACCTTGCTGATGTTGTCGCGGCTGGCAGCATCGAGGATGGTCATCACGTTGAAGACCTGATCGCCCTCATAGGTTTGACCGACGACGTCGCCCTGATAGGCGGTGCGGATCAGGTCGAGCGCCTCCACCGCATCGAACCCCCAACGTGCCAGATCGGGATTGCGGAGGCGGATCGTCAGCTGCGGCAATCCGGGCGGCGACTGGACCTGGACATCGGTTGCGCCGGGAATCTCGTTCAGGACCTGCGCAACCTCCTGCGCCTTGCGATCGAGCAGGTCGAGATCGTTGCCAAAGACGTTGACCACGACCGCCGCAGTGTATCCCGAGAGGGTCTCCTCGATCCGCTCGGTCAGAAACGTCATGACCGAGGCGCTCACGCCGACGAAGCCGCCAAAGACTTTACGAATATCCGCTTGCGCCTGCTCGGCGTCGTCTCCCGACAATCCCGGCTTCAAGTCGACTTCGAGCTCGCTGTAGTGTGGCCCCCAGGTATCCTCGGATTCCTCCGCCCGCCCTGCGCGCTGCGCGACCGAGCGCACCTCGGGCAACTGTCGCAAGGCCTCCGCGATACGAGCCCCGACGCGGAGCGATTCCTCGATGGATGTGCCCGGCACCGCCGCCATGTGGACGACGAAGTGCCCTTCCTTCAACTCCGGGATTAGCCCGCGGCCGAAGAACGGCAACGCCGCGCAGCCGGCGATCGTCAGCGCTGCCGCGAGCGCGATGAGTGTGCGGGGCCAATGCGCGAGCCGCCGCAACAGCGCCTGGTAGGCGGCGCGCATCCAGCGGATCACGGGAGGATCCTGCGCCGGCACGCGGCCCGGAAGCAGCGCCATCGACAGCGCCGGCGTCACCGTCAGCGCGACGACAAGCGAGGCCATGACGGCCATGGTGTAGGCGAGCCCCAGGGGAGCAAACAGGCGTCCGACGGTGCCGGACAATGTCATCACCGGCAGCACGACCAGGATGACGGCGAAGGTCGCATAGACGACGGCGCCGCGAACCTCGAGCGTCGCGTCAAGCACGACGCGCGCCGCAGGCCGCGGCTCGGGCAATCTCCTGTTCTCCCGCAGCCGGCGCACGATGTTCTCGACGTCGATCACCGCATCATCGACGACGACCCCGATCGCAATGGCGAGGCCGCCAAGCGTCATGGTGTTGAGCGAGGCGCCCATGCGCTCGAGGATCAGCGTTGCGGCCAATAGCGACAGCGGGATCGCGGTGCAGGAAATCGCAGCCGTCCGCAGGTCGAACAGAAACAGGAACAGCACCACGATGACCAGAATGCCGCCCAGCACAAGCGAATCCCGGACATTGCCGGTCGCGGTGTTGATGAAATTGGCGGGGCGGAACAGATCGGCGTGGATCATGATGCCGCCCTTCTCGAGGCCCGGCCGCAGCTCGTCCAATGCCGCTTCCACGTTCTCCGTCACCTGCAGCGTGTCGGCGGCATATTGTTCGGCCAGATTGAGAATGACGCCAGGCTGGCCCTGTATGGCGGCACCGCCGATCGGCGGTTCGGGCGCGTCCACGACGTCTGCCACATTCCTGAGCGTGACGCTTGCGGCTCCCTTGCTGAGCAGCACTGTCCGCGCAATGTCGTCCGGCTTGAGAGATTGTCCCTCAGTCTGGAAGACGATCCGCTGATTTCGTGTGTCGACGAATCCGGCGCCGCGCACACCGGTGGACCGGCGCGCTGCGGCCAGCACGTCATTGAGCGTCAGGCCGTAGCGGATGAGCTCGTCCGGATGCACCTGGACCTGGATCGAGCGCCTGTCACCCCCGAACACCGTGACGCTGGCGACACCCGGAACGGCGAGCAGACGCAAGCGGACGGTCCAGTCGGCGACCGTGCGCAGCTCCATCAAGGAGCGCGTCTCGGACGTCAGGCCGACCACGAGCATTCGGCTGGTCGAGGAGGTGAGCGGCGTCATGATGGGCGGCTGCAGCCCTTGCGGCAGCTGTTGAGTTGCTGCCGCCAGACGCTCCGCAACCACCTGCCGGTCCCGATAGATGTCGCTCGACGGATTGAAAAACACCGTCACGACCGAGAGGCCCTGGATCGATGTGGAGCGCACCGTCCGCACGCCGGGGATGCCACTGATCGCGTTCTCAATTGGACGGGTGACGAGGACCTCAACCTGTTCGGGCGTCAGCCCGATGGCTTCGGTCTGGATGCTGACCTGGGGCGGTGCAAACTCGGGGAAGACATCATATTTGGCGCGGCCAAGCGCGTAGATGCCGTAGGCGACCAGAACGCACGCGAGCGCAGCAACGATGCCGCGGAAGCGAATCGCGAGGCCAATGATCGCCGCCTGCGGACCGGAGGGCAAAACGCCGCTCATCACTGGTCCTCGTCGACTTGGATCTGGGCGCGGAACTCCTCCGATAGAAGCAGTTGCGCGCCCTGGACCACGATCTCGGCGTCCTTCGGCAGATCGCTTGCGACATAGCCGCCGTCCGGCGCCGGCAGATCAGTTGCAATCGCCACACGCGTGAAAGTGTCCTCGCCGGTGCGCTGATAGACCCAGGCCCGGCCCTGCCACCACACGACCGCCGAGCCCGGCACCGCGACGCCCTCGATCGATTTGCCCGAGGGCAGGAATGCAAGCACATTCATCCCGGGCAAAACGCCGGTTTCCGCTGATGCCTCGTAGAAAAAGCTGAGACCCTGGATCTTCGGGTCGATGCGCGTGGCCGGTGAGACGAACGTGATCTCTCCCCGCGCGGCCTTGCCGATTTCCATCGACGCCGCGACAGGCGGAGTGGACAGGATCACGCCGGGCGGCAGCGTGATTTGCAACAGATAGCTCTGCCGCTCGATCAGCGCCTTGATCGTCGGGGACTCCTCCACCAGCGATTTGCCGAGAACGGAGCCCCATTCCTGGTAGGCCGTTGCAGTCAGCGTCCGCACCTGCGCGTCCGCCGCAACCAGGCTGGCCTGGTCCGTGCCGAACGCGGCCTCCGCGGCCTGCAGCTGGGCCTGCGAGACGACGTGAGTGTCGTTGAAGAGCTTTTGCGCGCGCTCGAAGGCCGGCTTCGACATTGCAAGCTTTGCCTGCGCGGTCTGCACCTGCGCCTTGGCACTGGCGTAGTTGTTGCTGAGCTCGGTCAGTCGCGCGACATCGAGAACCATCCCGTAGGCGCGAAGCTGCTCTGGATGCGGCGTTGAAGGCAGGACGCCTGTCTCGATTCCGCTGCGCTGTTGCGTCTCAGCGTCCACCGTGATCACCGGCGCACCGCTCTTGCCGGTAACCCGTTGCGGGACCTTGATCGTCCGTTCGCGCTGCGCCTCGACGGCCGCCTCGTCGCGCCGCGCAAGGATTCCCCAGCCCAACAGGGTAGCGCAGGCGACCACGGCCGCCGCAACCAGCAACTTCATCGGCCACGACCCTGCCGATTGCTTCCGCCTGCTCATTCAGCGCCCCGACTACTCTCACGCAGGTCCGGAGTTCCGGCCAAGCGTCCGCCCTGCAACCCGTTGTCCGGACGACGGCGTTGGACTGGTTATAACCGAAAAAATCGCCTCGGTCGGGGACCGTGTGCCCGCGGCGTCCGCCGGGTCCCCAGCCGTGACTTCAGTCGGCGTCAAATCCGGCGCAGCGCGAAATGCGCGCCGCAGAAGGCCATCACGGCGCCCAGACACAGCGCGGCGAGGCCGGCCAGCACGCCCGCCAGCGTCGGCACCGCGCTCGGTCCTGACGCCGCTTGTCCGGCGCCCGCCAGCACCAGCACGCCGATGCCGATCAGGAACTGCCGCATCCGCTGCGGGATCTGCCCGGACACGGCGCCATGCATCAATGTTGCCGTGAAATAGCCGCCGCAAAAGCCGACCGTGGCGATCAGCCACCAGGCGATTGCAGCACCCGCCGGCATGAACGCGCCGCTGCCCGACCGCCAGAGGCCGCCGAGGTCAAGGCCGTAACGCGCGCCAAGCATGTGCACCGCAAGGGCCAGCAGCACGCCGGTGACGATGGCGCCGGTCAGCACCAGGTGGCGGGGAAACGGAATAGCTTCGCTCATGCCTCGTTTGTAGGATAAAGCGGAGGGCCGCTGCAAGGCGATGCGTGATCTGTTCCAGAGGAGGTTTTCCGAGTTGCAGGACAGCGCAACCCAGGCTGCGTGCGAGACGCCGACGATCGGGTACGCCTACAAGGCCTCGCTGATTGGCGGTGCGCATCGCTTCGAGCTCACCGACGCCGGATTGAACTGGCACCTGGCGGGCCGCTCGGGCGTGTGGGGATATGCCGACATTGCCGCGATCCGGCTGTCGTTTCGTCCGGTCTCGATGCAGGCGCATCGCTTTCGGGCCGATGTCCGCCATGTCGACGGCGGCCGGCTCGCCATCCTCTCGACCAGCTGGCAGACCGCAGCCCTGATGGCGCCGCAGGATGAGAGCTTTCGCGTTTTCATCCGAGCCCTGCATGCGCGGATGAAGCAGGCGGGAAGCCGCGCCGTGCTGACGGGAGGGCTGTCGCGACGGGTCTACCTGGCCGCGGTCGTGCTTGTCGCGCTGCTGGCCATTGCCATGAGCGGACTTCTGGTCACCGCGCTCGCCATGCGGCAATTTTCCGGGGCCGCCTTCATCCTGGGCTTTGCGGCGCTGTTCGCCTGGCAGGTCGGCGGCTTCATCCACCGCAATCGGCCGCTGGGCTATACGTTCGAGAGTATTCCGAAGAAGCTCCTGCCATGACATCGTGCAATCATTTGTGAGTTCGCGATCTGCCGGGAGTCAAGCAAGGTACGCCATCACTCCGCGATGCTTCGCATCGCTCCGGAATGACAGTTGTGCGCTTTGACACGAGCGGTACCGTGGACCGATCCGGCAGGATACCGACTGACGCCGAAATCGGCGAGATCAATGCCGCGCATCTGATCAATACACCGCTTCGCCCCGCCGATCTCCTGTTCGTGTTCGGCACCCGCGTCGAGGAGGTGTTGCGTGCGGAGACCGCGCTCAGGATCTGGCGCGCCGGGCTGTTTCGCTGGGCGATCGTCTCGGGCGGCCTCACCCCGGGCGGGACGTGCAGCGAATGCGCCGTCATCAAGGAGGAGATGATCCGGCGCGGCGTTCCGGCCGAGCGGATCTTGGAGGAGCACCGGGCGACCAACACCGGGGAGAATGTCATCTTCTCGCTGCCGATCATCGATGCCGCGTTGGGGCTTGCCAATGTCAGGAGCGTGATCTGCCTCGGCAACACCTGGACCGGCCGCCGCTATGCCATGACCTTGCATCGGCATTGGCCGGAAGTGGACAAGATGCTGGTCACCGTCGACGGCTTTTCAACCCCACGTGCGCGCTGGCACACCGACCCCGAATTCCGTCGTCGCGTTTTGCGAGAATGGGACAAGATCGAGCCGTACAAGGCGAGGGGGTTCATCGCGGAGTGGCCGGAGTGACTCACCTCTCGCCAGCGGGGAGAGGTGAGCCGCGGCGCCGCCGCAACTACTCCGTGGTGTCAAAATCCTCCTCGTGAGCATTGAGGATGCCCGACAGCATCTGCAGTCCTGTCTCCAGCTGGGCCATGCTCGGCGCACCCAAAGCGAGGCGGACGGCATTGGGGGCGTGGCCGGCGGCGACGGCGAAAGTCGTTGACGGCGTCAGCGCGATGTCGCGCCGCGCAGCCGCCGCGACGAAGGCCTGCGAGCGCCAATGGGCGGGCAGCGTCAGCCACAGATGATAGGCCTTGCTGTTGGCCTGGATTTCGAAGCCTTCGAGATATTTTGCCGCAAGCTGCTGGCGGCGACCGGCGTCGACCCGCTTCAGCCTTGATAATTCCGCGGCAGTGCCGTCGGCCATCAGCCGCTGGCCGGCGGCGAGCGCATAGCCTGAGGCGGTCCAGCCGCCGGAGCGGATGGCAGCCATCATGCTTTCGCGCAGGCGCTGCGGCATCACGATGAAGCCGAGTGCGAGGCCCGGCGCGACCTTCTTGGAGAGCGAGTCCAGCACAACGCAGGTCTCGGGCGCTTCGGCCGCGAGCGGGGCCTGGTCCTCGAGGAAGCCGTAGACCGCGTCCTCGATCACGGTGAGGCCGAGCTTTTCGACGACGCGGAGCAGCTCGGCGCGGCGCGACGCCGGCATGGTGATGCCGAGCGGGTTCTGCATCACCGGCTGCACATAGAGGGCCGACAGCCGCCCCTCGCGATGCGCCTTCTGCACGGCATCGGGACGCACGCCATGTTCGTCCATCGCAAGCGGCACCAGCGCGATGCCGAGCCGCGCGGCGATGCCCTTGACGAAGGGATAGGTCAAGGCCTCGACCCCGCAGCGTCCGCCTGATGGCACCACGGCTGCGAGCGCTGCCGCGATGCACTGCCTGCCATTGGCGGTGAAGACGATGCGGTCCGCACTGGGCGACCAGCCCTGCCGCGCCAGATATGCCGCCGATGTCGCGCGCGCGAGCGGCGTGCCATGGCTTGCGGCCGGGCGCAACGCGGCGTCCAGCGCATCGGGCAGGAACAGGCCCTGCAGGCTCTTTGCGATCATCGCCGATTGCGTCGGCAGCAGCGGATAGTTGAACTCGAGATCGATGCGGGCGCCGCGCGGCTCGGCCGGCACGGTGACGCCATGGCGCGCGTCGCCCGAGACGAACGTGCCGCGGCCGACCTCGCCGACCACAAGCCCGCGTCGCAGCAGCTCGCTATAGACCCGGCTCGCGGTCGAGACCGCGATGTTGCGCTCATAGGCGAAATTGCGCTGCGGCGGCAGGCGATCGCCGGCCTTCAGGCTGCCGGAGGCGATATCCGCGGCGATGGCGTCGGCAAGCTTCAGATAATCGGATCGGGACATCATTGCACCGAGAGCAATGTTTCACTTGATCCGATACAATTACGGGATAATCAAGGTGCCATCAAGCCGCGTTTGTACCGAGGTGCCGCCCCATCAGGCGCTCCGAGGCAATCCGACGGCGGAGAGGCCGGTGAGGCGGTCTTGCCGCCACGGTCTCGCTTTGCCTCACGCGGCCCACCGAGCCGGAGACCAACAATGTCGATGATGTCCAGAGCCGCAGCTGAACCGCAAAGTGCGGGATCATTCGCCGGGATTTCGCGCTGGATCGCCCGCTTCGTCCGCGCGCTGATGCTGCATTGGTATCGGCGGGCGGCCGTCAAATCGCTCAGCGAGCTCGATGATCGTGCGCTGCGCGATATCGGCCTGCAGCGCTGTCATATCGAGGCAGCGGCGAGGGGCGAGCTGCGGCGTCTCGGCTGAGGCTGCGGACTTTTGCACCTGGAAGACCTGAGGGCGCGCCTCACGACGCGCCCTCAAACATTTCTGGGAGGTTGATGGAATTGAACATTGCGCAAGGAGATTGTACAATTCGGCATGCTTTAGCTTTTTGATGCCGCAATAATTGCAGGAGAATGTGATGTCTGAAAACGACGTCGTGGCATTGCCAGCACCTCTCTTTGCTGTGTTCGATCCGTCAAAATGGATGCAGAGATGGACGCAGTCGGCAGTTGATGCCGACGGCAATTCAAAGGCCTCGCTTGCGCCTTTCGATGTGCCGCGCGAACTGGTGCAGCCATTGCTGGGACTGCTCCGGCAAAGCAACACCGCCGCGGACGCGCTGTTCTACGATGTCGGCCTGCTTTGGCTTCGGCTTTTGACCCGCGGTTTCTCGCTCACCACGGACGGGACGCAGCTTGCATCGGCGCAGGATGGGCTCGCGGCGGCGCAGGCCGCGGCCAAATTCATCAATCTCGGCGCACTCACCAATCCTGAAGGCACCATCCTGGTGGTCGATGCCCGTCACGCACCCTACGTTCACAGCTATGATGACGTGAACACCTTCATCAAGGATGGCCTCTCCTTCGTGCCCAGCCACGGCGGCGATGCATTGCCCGTCAGGATCGTCAGCGTGACCGGCGTCGGCAGCTCGGCGCTCGGCTCGGCCGCCTTCGCCTGGAACATCTCGGAGGCGCTGCATGAGCCGGTCGCGGCGATCGTGCCCGGTTACGGTCTTGCCGACATCATCCCGCAGGCGCTCGGCGGCTGGTTCGGATTCGGTGTCCATGACTTCGCGCGCCGCGTCTCGCAGCAGTGGCTGGCTGAGACCGGGCTGCAACTTGCCAGGATCGGCCGGCACCTGTCGTCGACCGCGATTGGCGAGGAGGCGTTCCGCAGCGGCAACCCGGAAAGCGCGATCCTGCATGTCATTGTCAAAGGTGCCGAGCAGATCACGCGGCTTTATGGCCACAGCAAGGGCGCCCTGTGCATCGAGAATGCGGTGCGCAGCCTGCCCCAGCCGCGCCAGCGCCAGCTCCATGTCACCACGTTCGGCTGCGTCATCCAGGAGGAGACCGACGCCGACTACAATCAGATCATGGGCACGATCGACGGGTTCGGCCAGCTCAATTCCTGGGGCAATTGGCCCGAGCAATGGATCCGGAGCTGGCACAGCACCAATACGATGTTGCCGCTCACCATGCCGGTTGCCGATCTGGTCAAGAAGGACGTGCGCGCGGAGGATCCTGTCACGGTCAATGCGGCCGAGCTGGAGAAGGCGGTGACGGCGGCGCTTGCAAAGCTGTTGCCCTCATTCTCACTGGAGCGGCAGCTGACCGCGTAGGCCGGAGTTTCACGTCAGGCCAGAGCTTCTCCGAAAGCTGCTTCGAACCCGCCCCCGAAGACAGCAATCCATCTGCCATCGTCGTCCGACCGGGCAACGACCCGCTTCCGGTTCCTCGTGCTGCTTTCACGGCGGTGGCGGAAGTCGAGCCGCGGCATGCGTGCAAGCACGCCTGTGATGGACTCGACGAGGTGACGTGCGGCTTGCCTTGCGAAGAACAGAAGGGTTGCGGCACGGCTCAGAATTCCGAGCAGGATGATGACCGAGAAGACGTCGATATAGGCCAGCACATCGCCCACCAGCATCAATTCCGGTGGGATCGGGATGCTATGCGCATAAGCCAGGATGAGAATGACAAGCGGGATGAGCGCAATGATCCGCCTGAGCGTCAGCTGGTCGAGCCACGCTGCGAGCTGCACCACCAGAACGTCCCAGAGCGCATCCGAGATGAACAGCGGGACCTCATAGCTCCATTTGCGCCACCAGCTTCTCATGGGTTGTGCTCCACTTGAGGCCTCAATGCCGCACCACCAGCACCGAGCACTTGGCGTAGCGCACGACATGGCTGGCATTGGAGCCGAGAAAGTAGGTGCGCATCGCCGGCCGATGCGACGTCATCACGATCAGGTCGGCGTGAATGCTGGCCGCCTCCTCCAGGATCTCATGATAGATGCCACCCTGCCGCACCACGGTCGATATGCGTGCCGGCTCGATCCCGGATTCCCGTGCCACGATGGCAAGTGCCTCCTCCGAGGTCTGGCGCTGCTGGGTGTCGAAATCCGCCGGCACATATTCGGCGAGCATCACCGGGGTCATCGGCAGCACGTTCAGGAGCCGCACTTGGCCCTGCCAGGTGTTGGCGAGCGTCGCTGCGGTCGCAATCGCCGGCTTCGCCAGATCCGTGTCGGCGAGGTCGATCGGCACGAGAATGGACTTGAACATCTGCGCCTCCCCTGAACGAGCGGGAGACTAGCACGAAATGGGGCGCAATCGCGTTCGGCTTTAGCATGAGCGGAGAAGTGGAGACCCGGCTTCCGACGAGGTCATGTTCAAGGAATCGCGAGGGCGACGCAATGTCGCGCTCCTAGTCGCTGGAGGCCTGCTTCAGCAGTTTCGGGCTGACGAAGAGCACGAGCTTCCCGCGGCGAAAGGCCACATCGTCCCAATCGTCGGTGGCGAAATCGATCACCGCAAGACCCGAGGTCGGCAGGTTGTCGCTGAGCGCCTTGCGGGCCACCGCATCGCCGCTGCCGGTGAGCGCGAGCGCAAGCTCATGCATGCCGGGATTGTGCCCGACCAGCATCAGCCGCTTCGGATCGGCGACCGAGGCCATGCGGATGGAGGTGAGGAGCTGGCTCGGCTCGGCGCCGTAGAGTTCCTCGACCTGCTCGACCTGAGGCTCCGGCACGACGCCCTTCATGGCGGCCCAGGCGATGTCCCAGGTCTGAACCGTGCGCGCCGCCGGCGAGACCAGAACGCAATCGGGAAAGGGGGGATGGCGGCTGAGCCAGCCGCCCATCTCGGCGGCATCCCGCAAGCCCCGCTCGTCGAGGCGGCGGTCCTGGTCCCGGCCCGAGGGCGCATCGGTCTCGGTCTTGGAATGACGAAGCAGCATCAGACGACGCATGGGCAAATCTCGATTCGCTCTGAGCCGGTAATCTACCGCCCGTTAGCCCGGATCTTGAAGGCAAAAAATGGACTCCCGCAATTGCGAAAAGATCATGTCCGATCAAAAGCCTAGGCCATGATAGCGCAGTTGCGTATCAAGATTGTGCCATGGCGCTTTAAGACAGGGTGACAAGGCGGTCGACTGTACTTAAGAAATTCAGGGGTGGTTCAGAAGGTGCTTAACAAGGTGCTTGAGACAACAGCATGAGCGAGACCTCCACTCCATCGGCGGAAGGGCTCGAGGTGGCCGCGCTGCGCGCGCGCGCGCGGCTCTCCTTCGACCTCGATGTCGACGTTTGCATCATCGGCGGCGGGCTGGCGGGGCTGACGGTCGCGCTCGAATGCGCGCGGCTGGGCGCGAGCGTCGCGGTGCTCGAAGGCCGCCAGCTCGGCTGGGGCGCCTCCGGCCATCAGCTCGGCACGGTGATGCCGGGCTTTTCCTTGAGCCTTGGCGATCTGATCGCTCGCGTGGGCCTCGACAGCGCGCGCGAGCTCTGGGCGCTGTCGAAGGAGGGCGCCGAGTTCGTCCGCGCCAATGCCCGCCAGGATCTGATGCCGGGCATTCACGTGAGCGAGGGCGCGCTGGAAGTCTCCAATGTCGATGCCGGCGACCAATTGATCAGCCGGCTGCAGATGTTGACCGAGGATTTTGAAACCGAGGTGGAGGGCTGGCAGGTCGATCGGGTGCGCGATCAGCTCAAGACCGACCGCTACTTCCACGGCATCTATTATCCAGGGGCGTTCCAGGTCGACGGCCGCGATTATCTGTTCGGACTGGCGTCGGCGGCACGGCGGGTCGGCGCGCGCATTTTCGAGGATACGCCCGTCGTCAGCATCGATGCCTCCGGCATCCGCAAGCGCATTGTCACGCCCTCGGCCAGGTTGCGCGCCGCCCATATCGTGCTGGCGGGCAATGTGCATCTGGGCGCGCCGGCGCGGCGGCTGTCGGAAACGCTGTTGCCGGTCTGGCGCTATGCCGGCGTCACCGTGCCGCTCGGCAATCGCCTGGAGCAGGCGGTCGCCTTCAAGGGCTCGGTCGCCGACAGCGACGGGATCGATCATTTCCGCATTGTCGAGGGCAACCGGCTGATGTGGGCGAGCCCCGAGACCACCTGGGCGATGCGGCCGCAGCTGTTTGCCGGCGCGATCCAGCGTCGGATCCGCACCGTCTTTCCCAAGCTTGGAACTGTGGAGATCGCCGAGACCTGGGGCGGGGCGGTCGGCCAGACCGTGCACGGCATGCCGCAGATCGGCCAGCTCCGCAAAGGCCTCTGGGTCGCAAGCGGCTTCGGCCGGCAGGGACTCAATACATCCGCGATGGCGGGCCAGCTGATCGCGCGCGCGATCCTGTGGGGAGACGAGCGCTGGCGGATGTTCTCGCCGTTCGAACTGGTCTGGGCGGGCGGCGCGACCGGCCGGGTGGCGGGGTTTGTCGTCGGGCTGTGGGGACGGGGCAGCGCGGCCGCCTCAGGCGTGCTCGCTCGCCAGCGGGAACGCGCTCGCATCAAGGAACGCCTCCGTGAGGCACGGATTGCTGAAGCCAACCGGGCGGCCGCAACCCGGGCGGCCCCACGCCGGTCACCGCCGGGCGGTGCGGCCCGTCCGGTCCGGCCGCAACCGCCTCAAGCCGAAGCGGAGCGCAGGGAGGGTGAGGGCAGATAGGTTGGTCGGTACCGGACGGCGCTCGCATGAATGTGAGAAACTTTGGCGCTGTGAGGTGTAACTTTGCCGCTTCGAGGCCCGTAATTCACGGCGAAGGATCGGCCCCCTGCCTTTCGAAGGAGACGATGATGACTGACCGCCGCCTCGTGCTTGCTTCCATCGCCGGCCTGTTCGGCCTCTCCGCCCTGCGTTGGCTCAAGGGCACGCCGGCGCAGGCTGCCGAAAAGTTCGAAATCGAGAAGACCGACGCCGAATGGCGGGCGCAGCTCACGCCGCAGCAATATGAAATCCTGCGCCAGGAGGGCACCGAACGTCCCTGGTCGAGCCCGCTTCTGAAGGAGCATCGCAAGGGCATCTTCGCCTGCGCGGGCTGCGACCTGCCGCTGTTCTCCTCCGAGACCAAGTTCGAGAGCGGCACCGGCTGGCCGAGCTTCTACAAGCCGCTGGACAATGCCATCGCCACCACCGAGGACCGCACCTTCGGCATGACGCGGACCGAGGTGCATTGCCGCCGCTGCGGCGGCCATCTGGGCCACGTCTTCGACGACGGGCCGAAGCCCACCGGACTGCGTTACTGCATGGACGGGTTTGCGCTGACGTTTCATCCGGCCAATCCGCAGCCCAGCTGACGAGAATAATCCGACGGAATTTCTCGCTTCACCCGTTTAGGGGAGGCGAATGTCTGTTGTGCCGGTCCCGCCCGTGAGGCGGGATCGGCAGCCCATTTGCTCGAAACGTTTGCCGGTCAGCCGGCAATTCTTGCCCCGCCCGGCAAATTAGTGCTGGTCTGCGGACGCCTGTCGTTTGCCTAAGCGTCTGATCCGAGGTGATTTTTCCGTTTGGCACAACGCTTGCGATTGTCTCCACGACTTTGGGCGGGGCGCGCGCCTCGGCCCGCGAGAAGCGAACGTGGAGCAATGGTATGGGTATCTTCGACGCACTGAACACTTCGGTCGGCGGATTGCAGGCGCAGTCCTTTGCGCTGCAGAACATTTCCGGCAACATCGCGAACGCCTCGACCGTCGGCTACAAGGGCATCGACACCTCGTTCGAAGATCTCATCCCCGACGCCACTACGCCGAACAAGCAGGCGGCTGGCGGCGTCACCGCGTTCGCACAGCAGACGGTCACGACCCAGGGCACCGTGTCGTCATCGACGGTCGCCACCAACATGGCGATCAATGGCGATGGCTTCTTCTCGGTGGAGAAGCCGACCTCGGTCACCGACAATCAGCCGGTGTTCTCCGGCACCACCGACTATACGCGGCGCGGCGACTTCCAGGTCAATGCCAACGGCAACCTGGTGAACGGCGCCGGCTACTATCTGATGGGCGTGACCGTCGACCCCACCACCGGCAATCCGACCGGCAATGTGCCGGCGGTGCTGCAGTTCCAGAACAATTTCATCCCGGCGCAGGCGACGACCGCCGTTCAATATGCGGCCAACCTGCCGACCCAGCCGAAGACGCAGGCCAGTTCGTCCGCGCAGGCGGGCAGCCTGAGTGCAGCTGGCGTGCTCAATCCCGCCGATTTCATCTCGAGCCCGTTGCCGCTCGGCACGCCGGCTCCGCCATACACCAACAACTCCCGCTCCGGCGTTGCCACGAACAATCAGGCCTCGCCCTCAGTGGCGATTACCGCTGCCACGACTTTGTCAGGCGCTTCGGGCACCAACTCGCTCGCCACGGGTTTCACGGCCACCGACACGATCACGGTCAACGGCACAACGATTCACTTCGTCAACACCGGCAGTGCCGCGGGCACTAATCTCGCTGCCAGCCCGCCCGTGATCGATATCAGCGATACCGTCGGTACGCTGCTGACCGAGATCGGCAACCTCTCCGGCGCGGCGGCCACTCTCTCGGCCAACGGTACGGTGACCCTTAATACCGGCACTGCGAGCAACCTCACCATCAATGCCTCGTCGGCGGGATTCACCGCGCTCGGCTTTCCTTCGTCATTCACTGTCACGCGCAACGGTGGTGGAACAGCGGGCAGCGGCAGCGTGGAGGCGAACGATTTGACGACCTTCACCGATGAATCTATCAGCGGCGGCGCGGTTACGGCCTATAACGCGGCCGGCACGCCGGTGAACCTGCAATTGCGTTGGGCCAAGGTCGACAGCGCCTCGCTGGGCGGCGGCCACCAGGACGTCTGGAACCTGTTCTACCAGAGCGATACCACCGCCACGAACAATCAAACGGCGTGGGTCAACGTCGGCACCAACTTCACCTTTGGCTCCAACGGCTCGCTGACGTCGCCGACGGGGTCGGCTATCGCGATCCCTGGCGTCACTGTGGACAACTTGTCGCTGGGAAATCTGACTCTCAACATCGCCTCCGGTGCGCTGACGCAATATGCAAGCACGAGCGGTTCCGCCACCATCAACCAGATCCAGCAGAACGGCTTTGCCGCCGGCCAGCTGCAGTCGGTCGCCATCGACAATAACGGCATCGTGGTCGGCACCTTCTCCAACGGCCAGAACATCGACCTCGCCCAGGTGACGCTGTCGCATTTCAACGGCACCAACTACCTCAAGGCGCTCGACGGCGGCGCCTATCAGGCCACTAACGAATCGGGCGCGGCGATCATCGGAGCCTCGGGTACGATTGCGGGCTCCTCGCTCGAGGGATCCAACACCGACATCGCGGACCAGTTCACCAAGCTGATCGTGACCCAGCAGGCCTATTCGGCGAACACCAAGGTGATCACCACGGCCAACCAGATGGTCCAGGCGCTCCTGAACGTGCTGCAATGATCGCAAACGGCAAATCACCGATGACTCGGCATAAGGCAGGACAATTCAAATGGGTTTGAGTTCGGCCCTCGCAACCGCCCTGGCTGGCCTGCGCACCAACCAGGCGGCGCTTTCGATCATCTCCTCCAACGTCGCCAATGCGCAGACGCCGGGCTATGTCGAGCAGAGCCCGACCCAGATCGAGGTCTCGAGCGGCGGCGACGGCTCGACCGTGCAGATGACCGGGGTCAACCGCACGCTCGATCTGTTCATCCAGAACCAGCTGCGTACGGAGACCGCGGGTTCCGGCTACGCCAACCAGATGGCCAATATCCTTGGCCAGCTGCAGAGCGTATACGGCACTCCCGGCGGCGATGGCACGCTGGAAACGGCGCTGTCCAATTTCACCACCGCGCTGCAGTCGCTCTCGACCAATCCCGGCAACCAGTCGTCGCAGAACGTGGCGCTGTCGGCGGCGCAGTCGCTGGCCGCGCAGCTCAACACGACCACCCAGGGCATCCAGACGCTGCGCACCAATGTCGATCAGGATCTCGGCACGCTGGCGTCGCAGGCCAACACCGATCTGACCCAGATCGCCAACATCAACACCAAACTGCAGGGGCTGAGCCCGACCGATCCGCAGGCCGCGACGTTGATGGACCAGCGCGACAGCGCCATCAATGACATCTCTAAAATGACGGATCTCCGTGTCGTCACCGACCCCTCGAATCAGGTCAGCCTGTTCACCACATCTGGCATTCAGCTGGTCGGTGGCGGGCTGGCCTCCAGCATCATCTACGATACGAAAGGCACGCTGAACGCCAACTCCCTCTATAACGCAAATTCGAATCTGTCCGGGGTCGGCTCGCTGAGCGTCAAGGTGCCGAACGGGGCTCAGATCGACGCGGTTGCCAACAACGTGTTTAGCTCAGGCCAGATCGCCGCCGACCTCAAGCTGCGCGACCAGACGCTGGTGCAGGCGCAGACCCAGGTCGACCAGCTCGCGGCCTCGATGTCGAGCGCGCTGTCGGATGTGACCACGCCCGGCACTGCGGTCACCGGACCGCCGGCAGGGTTTTCGGTCAATACGTCGAATATCCTGCCCGGCAACACCATCAACCTGACCTACACCGACTCCAGCAACGTCCAGCACAACGTCCAGATCGTCAACGTCACCGATCCGACGGGGCTGCCGCTGCAGAATGCTCCCAATGCCAACCCGCAGCAGGTCGGGATCAACTTCTCCTCTGTGACGCCGTCCCTTCTCACGCAGCTGAATACGGCCTTTGCCGGTATCGGTCTGAGCTTCGCAACCTCCGGCTCTACGCTGACCCTGCGAGGATCAGTTGGCACGACCATCAACTCCGCCTCGACCACGACGACGACGACGGGGCTGGCCAACGGCAGTGCCCAGCTGCCGCTGTTCACCGACGGCACCTCGTTCTACACCGGCGCGATCACCGGCGCGGGTCCGCAGATGACGGGCCTAGCGGGGCGCATCACGGTCAACGCGGCGCTGGTCGCCGACCCCTCCAAGATGAGCGTCTATTCGACGTCGCCACAGACCGCGGCCGGCGACAACACGCGCTCGAGCTTCATGTACTCGCAGCTCACCACGGCGACCTTCAGCTATTCGCCGACCACCGGGCTCGGCTCGGCGGCGCAGCCGCTCAAGAGCACGATCTCGAGCTATCTGCAGCAATTCGTCAGCGTGCAGGGCAATGCCTCGACGATGGCGACCCAGCTCCAGCAGGGCCAGAGCGTCGTGGTCTCGACCCTGCAGCAGAAATTCGACTCCACCGCCGCCGTCAATATCGACACCGAGATGTCGAACCTGATCCAGGTGCAGAACACCTACGCCGCCAATGCTCACATCATGTCGGTGGTGCAGAGCATGATGCAGGCGTTGCTGCAGGCCAATCCGTAAGAGGCGTAAGACATGTCGATCAGCAGTATCAATTACGGCTCGTCCGTTCTCGGCCAGTCGGTCCAGAACATCAACCAGCAGCTCACCAACCTCTCGACCGAGCTGTCGAGCGGGGTGAAATCGACCAACTATGCCGGGATGGGCCCGGACGAAGGCTTTGCAATCGCGGCCAGGGCGCAACTTGCGAATATCGGCGCCTACACTGATACGATGACCAATGTCACGACCATCATCAACGCGGCCAACGCCGCGCTGCAGTCGCTGTCGTCGACGGTCAGCGAGGTGCAGAATGCGGCATCGGCCACGCCGCAGAACATGACCAGCACCGGCCAGACCATCGGCCAGCAGAATGCGGCTGCGCAGCTCTCCTCCGTGCTCGGCATGCTCAACACCCAGGTTGGCGACCGCTACATCTTTTCCGGCACAGCTATCGACACCCCGGCCGTGGCGACATCCGATGCCATTCTCAACGGCTCCGGCACCCAGGCCGGGCTGAAGCAGGTGATCGCCGAACGGCTGCAGGCCGATCAGGGCAGCGCCAGCCCGTCCACGGGCCGTCTCGTGCTGACCCAGCCAACGGCAACCTCAGTGCAGGTCGCCGAGGATGTCGCGGGCTCGCCGTTCGGAATCAAACTTGCCTCGGTGTCCTCGTCGCTGACCAATGCGGTCGTGACCGGCCCTACCGGCGCGTCGCCGGCGGCGATCAAGGTCGACATGACCGCCGGTAACCCGAATTCGGGCGACCAGATCACCTATAATTTCAACCTGCCCGACGGCACCACCCAATCCGTGACGCTGACCGCCACCAGCACGACGCCGCCGCCAAGCGGCAGCTTCGCCATCGGCGCGACGACCGCGGCGACTGCGTCCAACCTCGATACGGCGCTCACCACCGCGATCAACAATATTGCCAACACGTCGCTGGTCGCGGCCTCGGCGGTCGCGGCGGGCAACAATTTCTTCAACGCCACGACCGTGGTGGGCAACCCCGCGAGCCAGGTCTCTCCGGCTGCGCCGATCACCGGCAACACAGCCTTGTCGGGCGCGGCCAATTCGCTATCGACCGGTTTCAACGCCGGCGACTCCATCACCGTGAACGGCCAGACCATCACCTTCGTCGCGTCGGGCGCGAGCGGCAACAACCAGGTCAATGTCACCGACAATGTGCAGACGCTGCTCACCAAGATCGACGCGCTCACGGGCACCTCGACGCCCTCGACCGTGACCAACGGCATCGTCACGATCAATGGCAACAGCGGCTCGCCCTCATTGACGGTCTCAAGCTCGAACGCGGCGGCGTTCGCAGCGCTGGGCCTTCCCGCCAGCGGCACGGCGACCGCGGGTCCGCTGCGGGTCTCCGGCGCGTCGCTTGCCACCGCCACCAGCCTCACAAGCGGCGCGGCGAACACGGTCGAATGGTACACCGGCAATTCGGGACCGGGCACGGCGCGCTCGACGTCGACCGTGCGGGTCGATAACTCGCAAACCGTACAGTTCGGTGCGCAGGCCAATGAGCAGGCGATCCGCAACGCCCTGCAGCAGATCGCAGTGTATGCCGCCGTTGTCGCCAACCCGCCTGGCGGCAGCAATGCGGGGGCGCAGGCCTCGGCGCTGAGCCAGCGGATCAATAACAATCTCACCCCGCAGCCCGGCCAGCAGGCCATCTCGGACATCCAGACCGACTTTGCCACCGCGCAGAACACGATGAAGGATGTCCAGGCGCGCCAGACCCAGTCGCAGACCGCGCTGCAGAACCTGATCTCCAATACCGAGGGGATTTCGCAGAACCAGGTCGCGAGCGAGATCCTGGCGCTGCAGACCAGCCTGCAGGCCTCCTACCAGACCACTGCGATGCTGTCGCAGCTCAGCCTGGTGAAGTTCCTGCCGGTGGCATAAGCCGGCGCGGCGTCTCGGCATGGTCCGGCCCCTTTCGGGGTTGGATCATGCCGCAGGTCCTGCGGGGGCAATTCTTAAGGCGCCATGGGGCAGTTAGGTTTTCGTTAACCACGCCTCTTTACTCTTTGGTCAGAAGTGCGGGCGAACCGCCGCTTCGGAGGCGCTGATGACCGATCAAATCAATCTTGTGGTGGCCACGCCCTGCTTCGGCGGGCAGGTGTCGAGCATCTACGCAAGCTCGATCTTCTCCCTGCAGCGCGTGCTGCGCGGCATGTCCAACGTCGGTTTGACCGTGCATATGCGCGACGGGGACGCCCTGATCACCCGCGCCCGCGCCAATCTGGTGACGCTCTTCCTCGACGATCCCGGCGCCACCCATCTTCTCTTCATCGATGCCGATATCGGCTTCACGCCCGACCAGGTGTTCCGGCTGATCGAATCCGGCGCGGACGTTGTGGCGGGCGTTTATCCGATCAAGAAGGTCAATTGGGATAAGGCGAAGCGGGCGATGGACAGAGGCCAGCCTAATCTGGCGGCTGCGTCGCTCGACTATGTGCTGGAGATTGACGACCCTGATCATGTCATGGTGGTGAACGGTTTCACCCGTATCCGCTATGCCGGCACCGGCTTTCTGATGATCCGCCGCCACGTGCTGGAGACGATGTGCCGCCACTATCCGTCGCTGCAATTCTTGCGTGAGCATTCCCACGACGCGCTCGCCGGCAGTCCGAACCGGTTTGCATTGTTCGAATGCATGATCGATCCCGCAACCGGGACCTATCTCTCCGAGGATTTTGCCTTCTGCAAGCGCTGGACCGACCTTGGCGGCGAGATCTGGGCCGATCTGCAAAGCCGGCTTGATCATGTCGGGCCATCGGTATTCCGCGGCGAGGTCGCCTCCCAATTCGCGGCGGCGCCAGCGGCGGCCGCGGCGGATGCTGCCTAAAGAGGGCGCGTCGATGACGTCGGCAGTGCCCAGGTTGCAGACGGCCGAGGCTTTCGGGCTCGACCCCTTTCGCGAGCATGTCGCGCGCGGCATGCGCGACCTGTTCCGGCCGCTGGAGGATCTCCTGATCTCAGGCGGCGACCCGCGCCTTGCGCTCGATCCCGCAACCGGGCTCAACGAATATGGCTGCGGTCCACAGCCCACACCGGATGATTTCAGTTTCGCCTCGAGCACCGCGTCCGTGATCTCCGAGCGCGCCTATCGACGGGTCGCACGCGCCCGTGAGGACATGATGCGTTCGGCGATCGCGCTGGGACTCGAGGAGGCGTTCGACGCGCGCTTCGAGGCCATGCGCGAGGAGCTGAAGGCGCAGCTCGGCCTGGCCCACGATGTCGACATCGCCTTCGCGCCGTCGGGCACGGATGCGCAGCTGCAGGCGCTGTTCGTCGCACAGGCGCGGCTGGGGCGGCGGCTCACGACAATTCTGGTTGGATCAGACCAGACCGGAAGCGGCGCCGTCTATACCGCGCGGGGACGCCATTTCAACATGGTGACGGCGGCCGGTTGCGCGGTTCGCAAGGACGAGGCGGTCGCGGGGCTTGGCTGCGAGGCCATCTTGGTGCCGCTGACCGCTCCGGAAGGTGAGGCGAGGGGCGCCGCGGAGACCGATGGCGCCGTGCTCGAAGCTGTCGCGCGCGCGACGGCGGGGGGCGCGGGCGTGCTGCTCCAGGTCATGGATTCCTCGAAGCTTGGCTGGCGTGCGCCTGGCGAAGATTGCCTTTCCGATATCGCGCGACGCTGGCCGGACCGCGTGCAGATCGTCGTCGACGCCTGCCAGATGCGGCTCGGCCGCGGCCGAATCAAGGCCTATCTCGATCGCGGCTACATGGTGCTGATCACCGGCTCGAAATATTTCGGCGGCCCGGCCTTTGCGGGCGCGCTGCTGCTGCCCGCCGCAGTGTCGCGCCCGTTCCACAAGAAGCACGTGAAGCTTGCCCGGGGCCTTGCCGACTACACCGGCCGCAGCGACTGGCCGAAGGCCTGGAAGGCGCTGCGTGGCCGGCTCGAGAGTCGCGCCAATCTCGGCCAATGGCTGCGCTGGGAGGCTGCGCTTGCGGAGATGACGGCATATTACGCTGTACCGGCCAGCTTCCGCAGTGGCGCCGTGAAGGAGCTCGGCCGCGGCATCGAAGATCTCGTCATGCTGTCGCCATCGCTGAAGGGGCTGTCGCGCCCCACACCCGCGCCGTCCGCGGATGACGAAGAATTTTCAGATCCGACCATCTTCCCGTTCACGGTGCACGGTCCGCACGGCGTCATCGGCGCGGAGAAGTGCAGGGCACTGTACCGGGCCCTGAACCGCGACATGAGCAGACTGATCGTGACCGGCGCAGCCGATGCCGAGCTTGCTGCGCGGCGCTGCCTGATCGGCCAGCCCGTGAGACTGGAACGTGCCGGCGCAAAGCCGATCGCGGCGCTGCGCTTGTGCATCGGGGCGCGTCTGATCACCGATGCGTGGACGGATGATGCGGCCACCGCTCGGCGCAATCTCGAACATGCGCTCGATCGCATCGCCAGCGTGGTCGCCAAGATCGAGCTCTTGCTGGCTGCGGCCGGCCCGGAATTCGTGGAGTCCTGAAATGAAGCCAAGTCTACAGGCAAGCCCAAGCCTGCTCGAAATCTCGGACGCTGCACGGCACGGCTGCGCCGATCGCATCGGCATCGCCAAGCTTGCCAAGCTTGCCTTCGACGGCAAGGACATCCGCGCGATCTGGCGGGAGCTGATGGCAAAGTTGCTCGATGGCAGCGGCGATGCGGGCGAGGGGCTCGATCTGTCGCTGCTTGCGCAACTGCTCGGCGACAAGCCGGCCGGACTTGCGATCCAGCGCGAGGTCCTGCTCAGGCATCAATTGTTCCGCGCGCCCTGTGCATCGAAATCGCCGCATCTGCGGGTGCTGGCGCTCGCGGCGGCCACCGACATGGGCAGCAACACGCCGATCGAGTTCCTGCTGGAGGAGGCCGGCATCGAGCTGATGGTTCTCTATGTCATTCCGGAGGCTGAGCTGCCGCTGCCCCTGCCGGAGCATGACATCGCGATCGTGATTGCCTCCGATTCCGAAGACTGTCGGGACGCGCTGCGCAAGATCGACGCCGTGGCGGCACGCTGGCCCCGGCCGCTGCTCAACCCACCGGAGCGGGTCGGCAATCTCGACCGCGACAAGCTGCATCGCCTGCTGACGGGGATCGATGGCCTCGTCATTCCCGCAACGGTCGAGGCCGATCGTGCGCAATTGCTCTATGTCGCCTCGTCGCCTGCCGCGCTCTCGGCTCTTGCGGCGGAGTTCGCGTTTCCCCTGATCATCCGGCCGCGCGGGTCCCATGCCGGCGTTGGTCTCGCCAAGGTCGACGATGCTGCGGCCTTGAAGCTCTACCTCGACGGCCGCGAGGAGCAGGCCTTCTTCATCGCGCGCTTCGTCGACTATGCGAGCGAGGATGGTCAGTTCCGCAAATATCGCGTCGTCTTTGTCGATGGGCGTCCCTACGCCTGTCACATGGCGATCGCCGACCGCTGGGACATCTGGTATCTCAATGCAGGGATGTCCGCGAGCATCGCCAAGCGCCTGGAGGAGGAGACCTTCATGCGCACCTTCGACATCGGCTTTGGCCGCCGGCATCAATCGGCATTGTCGGACGTCGCAAGGCGCGTCGGTCTCGACTACTTCATCATCGATTGCGCAGAGACCAGGGACGGATCGCTGCTGATCTTCGAGGCGGACAACACCGCGGTCGTGCACAACATGGATCCGCCCTCCGTCTTCCCCTACAAGCCGCCGCAGATGCGCAAGATCTTCGAGGCCTTCGCCGCGATGCTGACGCGGCGGGTCGCAACCGAGCGGGAGCGCGCCGCATGACCAGGATGTTGAGGGACGTGCCGCTTCGCCCCGAGGCAAGCGAGACGCTCGATCCGCAAAACTGGGACGAGCTCCGCGCCCAAGCTCATCGCATGCTCGACGACATGATCGATTACGTCGCATCTGTCCGCGACCGCCCGGTGTGGCAGCCGATACCGGATGCGGTGCGCGCGCGCTTCCGCGAGCATCTGCCGCGCCAGGGCTCGGATCTCGGCGATGTCTATCGCACCTTCGCCGATTTCGTCGCCCCCTATGCCACCGGCAATGTCCATCCGGGCTTCATGGGCTGGGTCCATGGCGGCGGCTCCGCCGTGGGCATGCTGGCCGAGATGCTGGCGGCCGGGCTCAACGCCAATCTCGGCGGCCGCGATCATGTTCCGATCGAGGTGGAGCGGCAGGTCGTGCAATGGATGCGCGAGATGTTCGCCTTTCCCGCGACTGCAAGCGGCATTTTCGTGACCGGGACGTCGATGGCCAATCTGATGGCGGTGCTGGTCGCCCGGACGGCCGCGCTCGGCACGTCCGCCCGGCAGCACGGCATCGGCAATGAAGGTTCGCTTCTCACGGCCTACGCGTCCAAGGCGGCGCATGGCTGCATCAGCAAGGCCATGGACATCGCCGGCTTCGGTAGCGACGCGCTGCGCTGCATCGGCGTCGACCGGTCGCACCGGATCGACGTGCGCGCGTTGCGCGCGCAGACCGCCCGCGACCGCGAGATCGGCCTCACACCGTTCCTGGTGGTCGGCTCCGCCGGCACCGTCGACATCGGGGCGATCGACGAACTCGGCGAGCTTGCCGCACTCTGTGCCGAGGAGAATATCTGGTTCCATGTCGATGGCGCCTTCGGTGCGCTGGGTGTCCTTTCGCCGGTGCTGGCGCCGCTTCTGTCCGGCATCGAGCGTGCGGATTCCATCGCGCTCGATTTTCACAAATGGGGACAGGTACCCTACGATGCCGGGTTTCTGCTGGTTCGTGACGGCGAACGCCATCGCGATGCCTTCGCTCAGCCTGCGGCCTATCTCCGTCGCGAGACGAGGGGCCTTGCCGCTGGATCATCCTGGCCATGCGATCTCGGTCCGGATCTGTCGCGCGGCTTCCGTGCGTTGAAGACCTGGTTCACCCTGAAGACCTACGGCGCCGACAAGCTGGGCGCGATCATCACGCGAAGTTGCGCGCTCGCCGGATATCTGGAAGCGCGCATCCTGGCCGAGCCGCGGCTGGAACTGCTCGCGCCGGTCAATCTCAACATCGTCTGCTTCCGCTATTCCTGCGAGGACGCCGACCAGGTGAACGGCGGGATCGTCGTCGACATTCAGGAGTCCGGGATCGCGGCGCCGTCAACAACGATTCTCGACGGCCGGCTCGCGATTCGCGCGGCGATCGTCAACCACCGCACCGACGTCTGCGACATCGATGCCCTGATCGCCGCGGTGCTCGAGTTCGGAGCGCAGCGTTCGCGGCGTTGCGATCGGTTGCCGACGATCGACGCGCCGCCGCTGGCGCTGTAGGGCTCTCGCGCAGCTAGGATATCTGCGCGCCCCGTGCTTCGCCGCGATGTGCCACAGCGCACGCTGGTTCAGGCGAACCGGTGCCCATTTTGCCTGAAAAATGCCTCAGGCGGCCGAGGAGACGTCGGGCTTGGCGGCGTTCATGGCCTCGATCTGATCAAGCAGCTCCCGCTCGTAGGCAATGAGCTTCTTGGCCTGCTTCAATGCGAGGTAAAGCTCCCCGCTCAGGATGTGGTTGTTGATGCCTTCGATGATCGGCCAGGCATTCGGCACGGCGGTGACGAAATCGCGCAGCAGGTTGAAGTAGGTGCCGTGGTTATTCTGCTCCGGCGAAATGTACATCAGCTGCACCGCCAGATAGATCAGCTTGGCCGGCGTATCGGCGATCTCCGGCGTCAGGATGTCCTTCTCGCGCAGGATCGGCACGTTGTCGCCATCGATCAACAGCCGGGCGCGCTGATCGGTATTGGTGATCACGCAGGAGCCGATGATGATTCGCTCATGCGGCTTGAGTTCGACCTTCAGAGCCATTCTGTCCTCCGTTGCCGCTTCTGACGCGGACGATCGACTGCAGCGGCAGCCCATATTGCGCCGGCGCGCGACCGTGCTCTGCCCCTTGCGCGTTATCCTTTACGATCATGGTTAACGAGCGGTAAACGCCATGCCCCGCGCGTCGATTGTATTGGAATAGCAGGGATATTTGGACGCCGGGGGCCGTCGCCGTGGCGGGACCGGGGACCTCGTCGGCGCGTTCCGGGGCACCGGCGGCCGCCTCCGTTTCATGCTTTGTTAGCCAGTTCGATTCACCTTTCGCGGGTGTCCGATCAGGAAGATCGGATCGTGTATCTCGTTCACACCAGAAAGGTATGAATCAATGTCGTCTATCGTTCTTTCCGCCTCGGTTCGCCAGAACCTGCTCTCGCTGCAGTCGACCGCGTCGCTGCTCGCCACCACCCAGAACGACCTCGCCACCGGCAACAAGGTCAATTCTGCTCTCGACAATCCGACCAACTACTTCACCGCCCAGTCGCTGAACAATCGCGCCAGCGACATCGGCAACCTGCTCGACAGCATCGGCAACGGCGTGCAGGTCCTGCAGGCCGCCAACACCGGCATCACCTCGCTGCAGAGCCTCGTCGACAGCGCCAAGTCGATCGCCAATCAGGTGCTGCAGAGCCCGGTCGGCTACTCCACCAAGTCCATCGTCACCTCGGCTGTGGCGACCGGCGCGACCTCGACAAACCTGTTGAACTTCGCAACGGGTCCGACCACCGGCACTGCCGTCAACAACGACAACACCACCACCGCGGCGGCAATCACCACCTCGACGCTGCTGTCCGGCACTGCAGGCTCGACCTCGAACGACCTGTCCACCGCGCTCACGACCGCCGACTCGCTCGTCGTCAACGGCGTCACCTTCTCGTTCGCGGCCACGAGCTCCAGCTCCGGCACCTCGATCGGCATCGGTGACAACGTCGGTAACCTGTTGTCCACGATCGATGCAGCAGCCGGCGTGACCTCGAGCCTCAGCGGCGGCCAGATCACCTTCACGCCCGTGGGCAGCACGGTTGGCTTGACCATCAGTGGCAGCGCTCACGTCCTGACCGACCTCGGCTTCACCAGCGGTGTGGGCAACAGCCTGCAGGGCCAGACGCTCAGCATCGCGGCAACCGGCGGCGGCACTGCGACCGCGATCACGTTCGGCTTGGGGACCGGTCAGATCTCGACGCTCAACCAGCTCAATTCCGCGCTGGCGGCGAACAACCTGCAGGCCTCGGTAAACTCGACCGGCCAAATCAGCATCCAGACCACGAACGATGCCGCGTCCTTCACGATCGGCGCGCTCACCGGTACGGCAACCGGCTCGGGTGCGGTGTTCCACGGCGTGTCCATCGCAGCGCCCGTGGCTGACCCGAACTCGCAGACGCAGCGCTCAGGCCTGGTCTCGCAGTACAACAACGTGCTGGCGCAGATCACCTCCACCGCGCAGGACGCATCGTTCAATGGCGTCAACCTGCTCAACGGCGACACGCTGAAGCTCGTGTTCGACGAGACCG
>Ga0070741_10003344_pt1 | contig 40123 bp, 64 predicted proteins | sample Coa_R1_4_FD_66440 | JGI IMG/M metagenome (GOLD analysis project Ga0070741, IMG submission 66440) | Surface soil microbial communities from Centralia Pennsylvania, which are recovering from an underground coalmine fire - Coalmine... | ecosystem: Environmental > Terrestrial > Soil > Unclassified ...
ACGGCGACGGCTACGGCGACGGCTACGGCGACGGCTACGGCGACGGCTACGGCGACGGCTACGGCGACGGCTACGGCGACGGCTACGGCTACGGCTACGGCGACGGCGACGGCTCGCGACAATATTGGTGTTCGACCATTCCGTACTTTGTCGCGAAGTGGACCTCCGAGCAGATCGCTCGATACGAAGGCGCGAAGGCAGCCGGCGCGACGATCGCCTTTTGGCGATCGGATGCGCGCGGCCAGCCAGCGAACTCAGGGCGTCCGATCGAAGCCGCCGCGCCGGGCGTCGTGCACACCGCACCGGGTCCGCTCGTCCTCTGTCGGGCCGGCACGCTGCACGCAACGTTTCTCCCTCCGAAGTGGGAGGGCGAACGCTGGTGGATCGTCGCGATGCACGGCGAGATCGTCGAAGACGGCGAGGATAACAAGGTCGGCGCCCTCAAACGCGAAATCCTGGGTGAGGCTCTTTAGCCTCACTCACCCCTGACATCCCTGACATCCCAATAACAATCGCCATGTTCGAACATCTCTTCACCTGTGCGCTCTGCGAGCGGCCGGTCAACGACTATCCGAACCGGAACGGCCGTGATCGTCATTTGGCGCCGCTCTGCAAGGGCTGCGAGGGCGAATACAGCAAAGGCGTCGGAGCACCGAAAGCTGGGAGCTTCATGGATAGGCGGCGCGTCGTACAGATCGCGGCGCTGTCAAACGCTCTGCTCTCGATGGCTCACTACATCCGTTGGGAGCAACGCTATGGCAGCGCGTGATTACGAGGCTGCGCCGGCATCGGAGACGCTTGGGCTCGTCGGGATAATTCAAGGGCTGGCGAACGATCTTGCCGAACTGCGTGAAGGCAAGATCAGCACCAATGATGCAATCGCGCGCTCGATGCTGGCGAAGCAGATTTTCAACGGCGTGCGGCTTTACCTGAACGGAACGAAGCTGCTCACCGAAAACGCCAAACAAGTGCCAGCGCTAACGCAGGATCAACAGTAATGCCCGACAAGAGCCTAGAAGTGTTCCGCCGCGAGGCATGGGTTGCCTACCGAGCCAACCATTTCAGCGACCAGCAACTTGCGCTGATCATCAGCGACCTCCAGCGCGGATTAGAGATCGCGCGAAATGCTGATCTTGGTCGTATCCTTGTTGGATGGTTTGCGATCGAGCTTTCGTCCGCCGAAAGCATTCGAGACGCGCGGGCTCGTGACCGACGAGAATCCTCCCTGACGACAGCAGAGCAAAAGCCGTGATCAGCGCACGTCCTCAACCGGCACATCGAGCCGCAGCACGAGCCGGATCAGCTTGGCGATCGGCTCCGGCGGTCCTTTGGCTGCGTAGTTCTGCGCGGTCCGGCGTGAGACGCCAAGCCACTGACCCGCACCAACCTGTGTTAGGCCGAGCTTGTCGATGGCGTCGCAATACTATCGCAACCTGTTAACCGCCACTGAGCAGGAACCGAAGTGATTACCTACCTCTCCGTTTGCAGCGGCATCGAGGCGGCCACAGCGGCATGGCATCCGCTCGGCTGGTCGCCGTTTGCGTTCGCGGAGATCGAGGCGTTTCCGTCTGCCGTGCTGTCGCACCACTACGGTAGCAATCTCATCGGCGAGCCTCTTTCACACAACGCGCCGCCTAACCTCGGCGACATGAACGGTTTCAAGGACTGGCCTGATGCAGCTATCGATGTTCTCGTCGGAGGAACGCCCTGCCAGTCCTTCTCGGTCGCAGGACTTCGCAAAGGCTTGGCTGACCCGAGAGGCAACCTCGCCGTCGTCTATCTTGCAATCGCTGACCGCTATCGCCCCGAGTGGATCATTTGGGAGAACGTCCCCGGCGTCTTGTCGTCGGAGGGAGGACGGGATTTTGGAGCCATTGTCGGAGGGATGGTCGAACTCGGGTATTGCCCGGCTTGGCGAGTGCTTGACGCTCAATACGTGCGAGTGGACGGATTTGGACGGGCTGTCCCTCAGCGACGACGGCGTGTGTTCGTTGTCGGACATCTTGGAGACTGGCGCCGTGCCGCAGCGGTACTTTTTGAGCGCGAAAGCCTGCAAGGGCATTCTGCGCCGCGCCGCCAAGCGGGGGAAGGAATTGCCCCGACAATTAGCGCGCGCCCTACAGGCGGTGGCGGACTCGGAACCGACTTCGACTGCGACGGCGGGCTGATCGCCGGAACGCTTGGGCGGCGTTCGGCAGATCATCCGAGCGGCCTGAAGTCGGAATCGGAGTTTGTCGTTGCCGTTCCTGACATCTCGCACTGCCTCAATGCTGGCGGCATGGGCAGGCAAGATTACGAGACCGATACCGTGATCGCGCACGCGCTGCGAGCTGACGGCTTCGACGCGAGCGAGGACGGGACGGGACGCGGCACGCCGATCGTTCCTGTAGACATCACCAATGGCATTCTCGGCGACGGTGTTGCGGGCACTCTTGAGCACGCGCAGCACAAGAGCAATCGCGGGCTTGGAGTTCTCGCCTTCGACACGACGCAGATCACCAGCAAGACGAACCGCTGCCAGCCACAGCCGGGCGGCCCGTGCCATCCGCTCGCGGCGGGGGCACATGCGCCCGCCATCGCGCAGCCCGTCGCCGACACGATCACTGCACATTGGGAGCGCAGCAAGGGCGCCAAGGCTGGAAACCAAGTTGGCCTACTCAATCCGATCATTACGCCCGGCTGGGCCGTGCGCCGCCTCACCCCACTCGAATGCGAGCGCCTGCAAGGCTTCCCCGATGGCTACACCGCTGTTCCGTTTCGCGGCAAGCCTGCTGCCGATGGCCCTCGCTATAAGGCGCTCGGCAACAGCATGGCGGTCAACTGCATGCGCTGGCTAGGATGGCGGATTGAGCTCGTTTCATCGCTAACCACTACTCAAGGGAAAGAACCATGAGCGTCTTCGTCGATTACCGGCACCTTCCTGAAAAGACGCGCAATGCACTGGTCGATCTCGAAATCTTCATCGGGGAGATGGACGGCAAGACCATCGGCACTCCGACTGATTCTAATACCTTTATCGACGAAGGCACGGTAGATGCCGACGACGCTGTGAAGGCGTTCAACGTGATTGTCGCCGCCCTGACCAGTGGTCAACAAAACCATGAATGACCTTGTTGTAACCGAAGGTATCTCGGGAACATGGTTCTATCACCTGTCCCACAACGCGCCGAAGCCGCAACAGCAGAGCGCCCTTTGCGGTGCGCGCGTGATGCACACGAACATGCCGCGCGACGCTTGGGGCACCGTGACCCATATCGGCGAACGCTGGTGCAAAAAATGCGAAGCGCTAGCACAATCGGGAGAGCCCCGTGAGTGACGCAGAAATGACTGATCCGAAAACCTGTAGTCCCCAGGCATGGAGCATCGCCAGCTTGTACAGCTCTGTACTCGGCGACTCTCAAGCGCGCGGCCTGGCTGAGTACATTGATGCCGCGCTCTCCGGCCTGCGCGCCGAGAATGAGCGGCTGACGGCAGCGCTCAAGAGTGCGAGCGCGCAGTGCGGAAACGTCATCTTCAATTGCGAGCAGCGGCCCGCGGACAATGCCCGGCACCTCTCATCGTGGCGCGGCGTCAAGGAATTCTGCGACGCGACCCTAAGCATTCATGAGCGGGAATCGAAGTGAAGCTGAGCCGCACATGGGCGATGCCGTCGCCAGAGACGTTCTCGATCAAGCCGATCCGAGAGCTGATCGAGCGTTATCTATCGGACGGCGTGTGGATTGATCCGTTCTGTCGAAACAGCGTCTTCAAGGGCGCCTGCGCCTACACTAACGACCTCAATCCGAAATTCGCCGGCACGCACAACATGGACGCGCTCGATTTCCTCAAGTCCCTGCCGGCGGACAGCGTCGATGGCATCCTGTTCGATCCGCCGTTCTCCCCCAGACAGGTGGTGGAAGCCTATCAGGGCTTCGGGCCAGCCGACACGACGCGCCGCTTCTATAGCTCTCGCAAGCGCGAGGCTGCGCGGGTCCTGAAGATGGGTGGAATTGCGATTGTGTGCGGCTGGAATTCCCTGGGGCTCGGCGCAAAGAACGGAATGGAGCTCGAAGAGGTCTTGATGGTGAACCACGGCGACCAGAACGACACGATCGTCACGGTCGGTCGCAAGGTCGCGCCCAAGCTTGACTTCGCCGCGCCGGCTCAGCTCCCCGAATTGTTAACACCCTGAGAGCAGGAACATGAGCGACTGGCGACCGATCGAGACCGCGCCGAAGGACGGAAGCGACACCCTGCTCTACTGGCCCTTGGCCGGGGCGTCCGCAGATCGTCCCCGCATTAGGATCGGCTACTGGCGCGATCCGCACGGCTGGGTTTGGCAGGATCGCGCGGTCCGAAGCTATTCGAGTTTCCCGACGCACTGGATGCCCCTCCCGGAGCCACCGCAATGACCCCCGCCGCGCTCGAGCGCGAGAAGCCGCTCGCCAAGGACAAGCTATACGTCACCGACGCCGAGCTGATCCGGCTCATCGGAGCCCCGCGCGAGAAGACCCGAAAGATGATCAACGCCTTGGACGCTATGCCGAATAGCGGCTTCCCGAAGAAAAACAAAATGTGGGGGGACAGAAGGCATTGGCCCTCTGTCAAAGCCTACTTTGAGCGCATGGAACAGCGTAGAATGGCGTCCTCATCCAATCAGCGGGGATCCCATGGCAGGCATGCCGAAGTTTGAGAATGCGCCGGGGCTGAAGGTGCGCGCGAGCCGCACCGGAACGTTCGTCGCCTATTGGCTGGCGCGCGCGGACTGTGTCAAGCAGGGCTACAAGATGAAGTATTTCCCGCTCTGGAAGGGTGTTGATCCGACTCCAGAGGAGCGGCTGACCGTCTCCGAGGCGTGCGAGTCCCTACAGTACGAAATGCTCGCCTGGGCCGCTGGCGGCATCGACGGCGCATCGCACTTCAATGGAAGCGTGAGCAGCCTGATCTTCTGCTACACGCACGACAAGGACTCGCCGTTCAAGAAGCTGCGCTTCAAGTCGCGCAAGAACTACGCCGAATTCATGAAGCGGATCGAGGCCGATCACGGCGACGAGTTCATCGCAAACCTCAAGGCGCGGGACATGCTGCGCTGGCACGCGGCATGGAAAGAGCGCGGCGTGACGATGGCGCACTCACTGATGCGCATGTTTCGCGGGCTGCTGAGCTTCGGCATGACGATCCTCGATGACGAGCACTGCACGCACCTCTCAACGGTTCTCGGCAAGATGCGGTTCGAGATGGGCAAGCCGCGCACCGAGCGGCTGACCGCCGAGATGGCGAACGCCGTCCGAGCGCTCGCACACCAGAAGGGCTTGCACTCGATCGCGCTCGCTCAGGCGTTCCAGTTTGAGGGGATGCTACGGCAGAAAGACGTGATTGGGAGCTGGGAGCCACTGACCGAGCCTGGCCCGTCTTTCGCGACCTACCGAGACATGAAGTGGCATCGCGGCCTGCTGTGGTCCGAGATCGATGACAACCTGATCCTTCGCCACGTCACCAGCAAGCGGCAGAAGCCGATTGAGATCGACCTGAAGCTTGCGCCTATGGTGATCGAGGAATTCGACCGCATCCGCTCCGAGCTCGGCGCGCTCCCGAAGTTCGGACCAGTCGTGGTCTACGAGAGCACCGGCCGCCCCTACTCCGAGGAATACTTCCGCCAGTTCTGGCGCGAGATCGCGGACGAGTGCGGCATCCCCAAGACCGTGCGCAATCAGGACAGCCGAGCCGGCGCAATCAGCGAGGCGACCGATGCCGGCGTTCCGCTCGAGCACATCCGCCACGCGGCGACACACTCCGACATCGCGACCACGCAACGCTACTCGCGCGGCTCAGCGGAGAAGACCGCGACCGTGCTGACGATGCGCGCGGCGCACCGGAACAAAGGGGGAAACCAGTGACGAGCCAAAACCGCGAACATGCGATGGGTAGCAAATGGAGCAAGGCCGCTGACTATATGCTGGTATTCCAGTTTCTCTTGCTGATGACCAGTAAATTTTTTGTTGAAAGATTTCTAAGGGCTTGCTCCCCGTCGCGCTACCGATCCGCACCATCGCGTACCGACGTGACCGCCTCGTGCGGCGTGGAGGGGTGAGATGAAAGACCCAGCAATCCTGTTCTGCAAGCCGCAGGCGATCGACGATGCGAGCAAGGCGGCGCTGACCAAGGCCGGCGTGATCGTGGTTGAGGTCGCCGAGCCCCATGACGTGAAGCTCGTCCGACCGATGGCCGATCTTCCAGGCTCAACGCTTCTGCGGATCGCAGCCGAGACGATCATGAAAAACGGGACTGACAGCACGCGCGAGCGGTTCGGTTGGCGCGTGTGCGAAGCCCTGACCACCGAGAAAGACGCCTGACAACAGGTTAGCAGGAATGACATTCGCATCCAAAACCAAGGTCCCGGCCGAGCAGACGAAGACCGAGATTGAGCGCACACTCAAGCGCTACGGCGCCGCACGCTTTGCCTACTTCACTGAACCCGACCGCGCGATCATTGTGTTCGAGGCGCATGAGCGGCGGCTGCGGTTCGATCTTCCGTTGCCGGCCGGCGAGACCGATCGGGAGATGCAGGTTGTCCGTGCGAAGTGGCGCGCGCTGCTGCTGTGCATCAAAGCCAAACTTGAGGCCGTTGAGAGCAAGATCGAGACGTTCGAGGAGGCATTCCTCGCTCATGTCGTCATGCCGGACGGCCGCACCGTTGCCGAACATGCGCAGCCGCGCATTGCATCCGCCTACGAGAGCGGCGAGGTGCAAGCTCTCTTGCCGCCGCCGAAGGGAAAATCATGAAGACGATCACAACCACCGGATTTGCTGGCGTGAACATTTGGACAGTGCCGCCGCACATCATGGCTTGGTCAACTCGCGGAACGGCTGGACAGGCTCGGAAGGCAGTCGCTGAAAACTGGCCCGACGGTGCGACCGAAGCCGAACGATGGAAAGCAGCATACCGCGCCGGGGTTCGCATTCGCAAAGTTCAGATCGCGACCCGCTAACCGGAGAGGTGAACCATGAAAGCGATTTCGCTGTGGCAACCGTGGGCCTCACTCTGGCTCACCGACGCCAAGATCCATGAGACGCGGCACTGGCCGACCTCGCATCGCGGCTGGCTTCTCGTGCATGCCGCGAAGCGCCAGATCGACGATTACGACGGCGATCGGATTGACGAAATTTGCGAAGGCATCTGGGGCAACCATTGGGGCCAAGACCTGCCGCGTGGCGCACTGATCGGCACGGTCAATCTCGTTGACTGCGTGCGCGTCGAGACCATGCCGGCCGGGCACCACGAAACGGACGACTACGAATGCGGCAACTTCGCAGACGGTCGCTATGCATGGCGGCGGGATGCATTCCGGTTATTCCAGCAGCCGATCCCATACCGCGGGCAGCAGGGCTTCTTCGAAGTTCCGGACGACATCCTGCCGAAGCTCGCAGCCTGATTACTGTTACCGGGGAAGGAACCATAAATGAGCGATTGGAAACCGATCGAGACCGCGCCCGAAAATCCGACTGTGCGCTATCTCGTGGTGGACTGCCTCGGGAACGTGACCCTCACTCAGCACCCGCGCGCTACGCTGATGCACGCGGGATGGGCAGAAGCGTGGGCGCCGGTCCCTGAGTGGATCAAACCACAGCCGCCGATCGAACCCTATAGCCCACAGAAAGGCGGACGCGAGATCGCGGCGATGCACGCTCGGGAGTTCAAGCGTCTGGTGAAGGGCCACGGCATCGCGCACGAGACGATCGAAGGCGTCAAGGTCGTGCGGTCGCAACGTTAATCAATCAGGAGCGATAAAGATGGATGTTGTTCTTCCCGATCGAGAAACTGCGGTCAAACGTGGATGGACACATCAGGTCCAATGGATCGATGACGGCAAGCCGTGCTTCGTCCGATGCAGGTCAGGACGCGAAGCTGACGCGCGGGCCGACAGGCTGAAAGCGATCGGCGCAAAGCCCGTCGTCTTCGATCTGCGCGACGCGCTGCAACTTCACTAGTTACTGCTCTCGAGGAGGTAGCCATGAAAGACGAACGCTATCCGCCGCCGTCGAAGCTGGACCCGGCCCTCAGGCTCCAGCGCATTGAGGAGAAGCTATGCGAGTGCAGTGCGGTTGGAAGCGGCGAAGGACATTCGTCCGATTGTCCAGCCAAGAAGTTCGACCGCATTCCGCGCAACATGACGGCCGCCGCGGCGCTGGCGCAGCTCGGCTATCGCTAACTGCAAATCAGGAACGCCGGGTGACACACCCAATCGCACGCACCGAACCGTTATGCTTCTGCCATGTGGACGGATACCCGAAGCCGGCGGCGACAAGAAGTTCAAGGTGGTCGCGGGCGGCGAGCTCTAAGGAGAGAACATGTTCAGCGGAGCGGAGTCGAAGGGAAGCCCGGTAAATGAGAAAACCCGTGGCCCCGCGCCTTCGCGCTACAGCAGGGGGCGGCTACGCCCGACAGGGAAGCGGCATAGCGGCCAAGGCATGGTCATCACGACCATGCCTTTGCTGCGCGGCGAACTTCTCGGATGTCGGCTACGTCGCAAAGCCGCAGTGGAGCCCGACCGGCCATCGCGCTTCGCACCCTCCGGCTCTGCTCCGCTGAGCATCGTTAACTGCAAATGAAGGATAATGACGCCATGACGAAACTTCGCGAAGGTGAAAGCTACTCGCACGAAGGCCCGGAATGTCCGAAGTGCGGCTTCACCTTCATGCCCGACGACTCGATCTACTACGACGAGAACCGCTACACCGAGGAGACGTGCCAGGAGTGCCAGACAAAATTCAAGGTTGAGGTCTACCACTCCACGAGCTGGACCTGCACGATCCCCGAACCGGCTGCGGCTGGTTAAGCCTCAGGAAACAGGGAGAGCGATATGCTAGACGCCGCATGGATGCACCGCGATGAGCGCCCGCTCGGCACGCGGCTGAGCGATATGAAGGCGCATGCCGAGCACTGTCGGCGCGAGGCTGTCCGCATGGAGCGCGAGGCGTCGCGCCTTCGCAACGAAGCGAACGAGACTGAGCGGCAGATCGAAAATCTGCGGCGCGCTCATAGTTAGATAGAGTCGAACCGATGGTATGGAAGACGAAACGCGGGAAGTGGGACTGGCGCAGATTCCTCACCGCGGAAGAGGCGTCGCTGATCCGTGCTGCCGATCGTGGTGGCGCGAAGAAACAGCGCCGTGACCCGTCCGGCCGGTGACACCGCACATAGTTCCCATCCCTGCGCCAGCGCCGGCATCAGCGCGAATACCAGGGCGAGCGCGCGGATCATGGGTGCGGCCTCATCGTCGCCCACTCGGCTAGCTTGCCGCCGACGTACACCACAAGCCCGCCAACAACGCCGGCCGCCGTATAGAGCCAGCCAGCAAGGCGCGCGGCGCCTCGAGCTTCTGCCCGCTTCTCCCGATAGTCATCCGTCAGCGGCTTCATCTCGGCGATATCGCGGGCGACGTTGCGCATGGCCTCGCTAGTCGCCACCACGATATCATGGACCTTGCGATGCTCCTCCGTGCTGGCTTCCTGAAGCCTGTGAAAATCTTCGCGCAGGTTCTCAACTTCGGCCTGCAAGATGCCGATGGCGACGAAGAGTCGGTTTTCCTCTACGGCCATCAGGGCGCTTCCCATTGACGTTGACGCTCCTTTAACGGCGCGCAGTTAGCCTGTGATATAGCCATTGCTTGTTGCCCCAAGCGACAAGTTGTGGTCAGGCTCGGCGGCGTGTTGGTCGCACGTCGCCGGGCCGCTCGCTATTTCTGTTTGATCAGCTTCGTGATGCCGACCGCGCCTTCGTACAAGAAGTAGAATCCCAGCACGACTTGGATCACCTGCCAGAGATTCGGATCAAGAGCGTCGGTATGGCCTGCGGTCCATTGACCGAACGCCTTGTCCCACACATAGATTTTCCAGAACAGAATGCCGATCGGGAGGGCGATGAAGGTCCGAACATAGGTGTTCGCCTTCGAAACGCCTGCCTCGGCTATCAAGGTGTCGCGGCGGGCTTGAAGCGTAGCGACGCGTTCGTTCGCCGCAATGCGCTCTTGCTCGGTCGTCGCGCCAATTGCTGCAATCTTGGCATTCGCGAGCGCGTTGCTAACGCTCGTGATAGCATCACTGAAGCCCGTCAGAGCCTTGATACCGCCAATGATCCATTCCACGGCGTTAAACCTTCGGCCGCAGCCGAGCCCAAATGGTCAGAGCCGAGAATGCCATCGCGGCGATCATAACGTTCGTGGGCGTGAAGTAAGCCGAGATGAAACCATTCGCCTTGGCCGCAAATTCCGGATCACCGGAAAGGGTGGCGATCAGGTCGGTCCCCTTTCCGAGCGCAACTCCGACAGCGCTGACCAGGATCGTCACCTTCTGCAGCAGAATGACCTGCATGCCGCGCTCGGCGGCGACTATGCGCTGCCATGTCGTTCCGGTCGCGGCGCGGTATCGGACATAAAATCCGATACCGACCCACAGAACGACGGCGGCGGCGGCCAGAGTGAATGCAAGGCTGATCATGTTTTCCTCGCGAATATGGACAGGATTGCGGAGAGCCAGCCCGACGGCGGCGCCGGCTGCGGAGATGGTTTCGGCTCGAGTGGCGGGGGCGGCGGAAAGACGTAAGGCGTCTTGAACTGAGCAACCTCGCCGCGGCGCCGCCCTAGGATTTCCGGTGGCTTGCTCCACATCAGGAAGGCGTCGGCCGCGCCGGCCATGTCGACCGAATTGATGCGCTTGGCGACGGTCGAGCGAGAGAAGCCGGACGGGCCAATGTTGTAGCAAAGGCTCACGCAGGCATCGAACTGGTTTTGGCTGAGTGGCACCTTAACGGCGCTGTTCACCGCCGTCTCGTATTTCACGAGGTCGAGCGCGAAAATCTCGTCGCATTCGGCCTGCGTGATGGTCAGGCCGGGAGTTACTTCGGGAGGTCCGGCCGAGCTAGTGTGACCTACCCCGATCGTAAGGACACCCACGGAATCGCGATAGGCTTTGAGCCTAACCCCTTCGCGCGCCATGAGCCGCTTACGGCCTTCATCGCTCGTCTTCATCGCAAACACGCCCTCGCCTGGCGGATCATCTTCCGCGTGACGTGGTACTTGCGAATGAGATCGCGTTGCGCCTTCGCCGAAGCAAGTCGAAGTACGGGAGCCATCTGCCGCACCGTCTCACACGAAACGGGAAGGTCAGACCCCGCCCATGACGCGGGCGACACAAGCAACAGCAGCACAAGGGCGCGGATCATCACTGCCCCCTCGTGTCGTACCAACCCTGCGTCTCGATCGAGTAGCCGGTCGAAGTGCTGTAGACCATCTTGGTCAGGATTTGTGCAGACGAGTTTGTGACGACCTGAAACTCCCCGGTTGATGGTGCACCGGGCAGAGCGCACTGAAGACTTAGGCTCGGAGAACCAGACGTGTAGAACGGATAAATCTGCAGCGTTGAAGCACCGCCGCTGATGTAGGTAACGCTCGCCGTAAGCTTTGCGATGATGCCGCTGATCTGCGGCACCGTGACCGTGACGTTGTTCTGGTTTCCGCTGACCGGAACGCCGTTGTTCACGTCAAGAACGCGCGTTCTCCATTCGAACAGGTTTCCCGTCTGTTGGAATGTAGTGATCGCGGAGCCGAGGGTCGTACGAAAGCATCCTATGCGCCGGAATGCGCTCGTTCCCGCTGGTGCGTTGGATGCGACCGATGACGTGTCGAAATAAACGTCAGCCACGCCAGCATTGATGATCGCAAACACGTAGTACCAGGTGCTCGGCTGGATCGTGAGGCCCGATCCCATACCGGCATTTCCGGAACCAACGACCCATGCGCCGCTGGTGTTTTTCGTGAAAGCGCTGCTCAGTCGGATCAGCGTGGCGTTGGTGGAATTGAGCGCAGCGCCGGCCGCAATATCGAGCACTGTGTTAGGGCTACCACCGTCGTTAGAGAGCGTAAACCCTCCGAGGGAGCCGGGGACGAATTGCGCGTTTGATACTTGAACGGACGGCTGTTCGAGAAAGAACCCGCCGTTGTTGCTGTTCAGCGTTTGACTGAAGATCAGCCCGTACTTTTGGCCCTGGAGCACGTTGCCGGAATTTGCCTGGGTCACGCCGTCGGCCAGATAGACCGGAAGTGAACCGAGAGCGCCGACTTGAGCCAGAACGGGGCCGGTGGCATTCGCCGCGGCTTTGAACGCGAATCCGCAGAGTTCAGTATAACCAGCAAGAACGGGCGCGAACGTGAACGGCGTCAGCACAATGCTATTAGTGCCGGCCGCCGTGCATGGGATGTAGATCTCGCCCGCGAGATCGTTGAACATATTGTCGAACAGCGACAGCGCGGCTTGCGGTCCAGAGAGGTTTGCAAATGTGGTTCGGAATGCCATTGGCTAGAACAACCTGATGGCAGTGACGGTCGACGCCTTGGCGACGCCGGAGGTCGAACTCGACATCTGTCCGTTGGCGGATGACCCGTCCGCGCAAGCCATGCGAATGTTACCGGCCGGGGATGTGATCGGACCGGACAAACTGATGCTGGCAATCTGATTGGCTCCGGTTGTCGTCTGCCCACCGCTCGCGATGACCGTGGTTCCGTCGTAGAGCTTGCAGGCAAAGCCCGCGGCGGCCGACGTATCAAACAGGCTAACAGTCCCGCTTGCGAACCATGTTCCGATCGTTCCCTGCGCAACGCTCGGGCCGTCCGTGAAGTTGTTGGCAGCTCCCGTGGCAGTCTGAACGCCGAGCGAATTGGTCAAGGTCGCCGTCAGTGCCGGAATGACGCGGCCGCCGTTGGAAGTCGCTCCCGTGGTCGCGCCGGGGAGAGCCGTCACGCTCGTGATGTCCAACACGCCGTTGCCGGAAACGCTGTACTGCGTGCCGGTTGACCCGGATCCCGATCCCGTTCCGCTAAACGTGGTGTTGACCATGTACGCAAGGCCGCGGTCGGCAACGGTGACGAAGTTCGTAAAGGTCAGAGAATTCGGGAGGCTGACCGACGCGCCCTGCATTTCGAAGATGCCGCCAGTAACCGAGATCGGCAGCGCGGCGTTGCCGTTGAAAACCAGCGTCCCGCCTTCCCAGACGAAATGGCCCCACACCACGGAAATGTGCGTGCCGCCGGTGAAGGTGTTGAACTGCAGGTTTTCTCCCGCGAGGTCGGCATACTTCACCACCTGCACGGCGGTTTGGCTCGACCCCGACGACGCGAACGTGAAGCCGTTCAGTATCACGCAAGCATAGTCGGTCAGCTGCAGGCCGGTGAATGCCCCAGAGGCCGCGGTCGTCCAGACCGTGTTCGTCGGCGTGACGGGCGAACCCTGAATGATGACGCAGCCGCCGCTTGCGCTGTTGAAGGCGCCGACAACGCTGACGTTCTCGGTGAACGTCTCCGCGGCGTTCTGGCAAGTCGGCTGCTGCCCGACGTTGGTTACTTGCGCATGAAGGACATCGACGCAGTGCTGAAGCGTAGCGAACGCGCTGGCCCCGGTCGCAAGGCCGTCGTTCGTCGCAGCGTCGCTCCCAGATGCGTGGTTGACTTGGAAGGTAACGCCCGAGGACGATTGCCACTTTCCGGGATTGACGGCCGTCACCCACGCGCCATTGACGATGCGGACCTGACCAAACTGCAGCGGATAAAGGATTGATCCTCCGGCGCCGAAGTCCGAGGGAAAACCGGAAATGACCTTGCCGCGGGTCGAATCTCCGTTCTTGACCGAGACGACGCAGTTGCTCGCGAACCCAGTGACGGCGGGCAGCGTCAGCGTAAAAAGACCTGTCGATCCCGTGCCCGCTTGGATGATCTTGCCGCAGTCGCTGGTCTGGATCGTGTACCCGGTGGTCTGCGTGTTGAGAACGCTGGCGTCGACGCCGGACGGCAGGCGGGCCGCGTTCAGCGTCCCGCTCGAGATGTTGCTCGCGTTCGTAGTGTCGGTGGTCGCCGAGGCCGCAAGCGTGATGCACTGCAGGCCGGTTCCGGACAGCCACTGCAGAACCTGAGCTGGCGCGGCCTGGCTGCACGATGGCGCGGCGAGGTCGGCCTCGGCCGTCCCGTTGATGGAGCCCTTGACCGTGTTTGCCAAACCGGGCGCGAGCAGTGCGTTGGTGACGCCGAGCGCCGCAATGCTGATCGTGCAGACGGGGCCGACGCAGTTGATCGAGATCCCGGCGCCCTGAAGGATGTTGCCGGGGAAAGCCTGCTGCACGAACGCGGTAGACGCAGCCTGGTTGTTGCTGGTGCCGGCCGGCGCCGTCGGAACGATGCAGTTCGGGTTGCTCGGGCCGCAGCCCTGCGCCCGCGCCGCCGGAGCCCCGAATAGGGCCGCCAGAAGCAGCAGAAGGACACCTACGCGCGGAAGGATCGACGGCAGCATGCGGGCGCCTTCGGGTTGAAGACGCCGAATTGATATTCAGGTTTAGGAAACTAGGTCAATGCACTGATCAAAAAAAGGAACTTAGGCGACCCATTCCAGCGTTGAGATGTTCCCGGTCGAGCTGGCCATGGCGGCATTCCAAGCGCATGTCGCCGGCAAACCGTCAAACATACGGTCCCCTCCTGGGAAGATCAGAAGCCATCCCGCCCCGCCCGGAGCGGTCGTCACGTTGGCCGGGGCCACGTAGATGCTGATCGTTGCGTGGGGGTTGTGCAGAATCAGCCCGCGGCGGCTTGGGTTCGGTCCAATGGCCTGACTGGATGCGGTGGTCAGGGCCGCACCGGATCCGACGGGCTGGATCTGGGTCGATCGTGCCGACATATGGTGTCCTCAGTATGAGACGACGGCGTTCATGGCGATGGTGTCGGCGGCGTGGTCGATGTCGGCGTTATCGAACACCGTCACGGTCGAGTTTGCCGGGCAGCTGAACCCGTCCGGGATCGGAGCAAACAGCGTTGCCGGCGTCGCTGCGGCGGTCAGCGGCACGCTACCGCCGAGCGCGATGCGGGTTGTCGTGTTAGCCGCGGCCGTCGTGCTCATCGACGCGGACCATAGGATGTTGCCTGATGGGTCCTTGATCTGCACGACGGGCACGCGACTGCCGGCTGTCGCGCTCGCCACGTAGGTGAACAACATCGAAGCGACCAGCACCCATTGGTTTGCGGCGCCGCCCAGGCTCATCGCGCGGCCCGCCGTGACGCCGAGCGCAGCCGCCGCCACGATGACGGACTGCGGAGTGCCCAGCCGGTTCGACATTACGGGTACTCCCACACGGTCACGTTCGTCGCGCCGCCGGTTGCAATAGCGTTCCATGCCGCGGTGTTGAGGCCGGGAATGGCTGGGAACGGATCGCAGGAAGTGACGTTCGACGCCACAGGCGCGATGACGAAGCAGCCGGCGGCGTTCGCGGCGGGCGTCACGCCGGCCGGGCAAATCCACACCGGATTGGTCGCGCCTGCGTTGCATATTTTCAGGAAGCGCCGCGTCGGATTCGCGGCCACCAAGGCGGTCCCGCCGGCCGTGGTCGGGATCGACAGCGACTGCGCGGCGAGCGGCGAGGATTGCGTCGGCGCGCCTTGGGCGTTGGCCGCACCGATCAGCGCGGCTGAGATCAGCAGGGAAGCGAGAAGCGACTTCATGGCTTGGTTCTCCTTAGCCTCGTTTCAGGTAGAGCAGGATGGTCGGAATGAGCGCGGTCCCGGAGAAGCCGAGAGCCGCATAGGTGCGCGTGGCGTCGGGCTGGTAGACCGCAAATCCCCACAGCAGGCACGCCGCAATGGTGGCGATCAGCGCCGGCAGGCGAGCCGCAACCACGTCAAGTGCGGCGTTGATCGTAGCCACGTACTGCTTGTTCACGCGCGGGCGCGGTGCAGCGACTTCCTCGATCGGCGCGCTGAACAGCGGCCGGAGCGGCGTGACGTTGCCGGGCTGCGGGCCGTCGTAGCCTTCCGCCTCGTAGTTCACGGGGGCGGGTTGACCCGCTTCCTCAACCGAAAAACGACTCATCGTCTTTCTCTCCGGGTTTGAGATTCAACTTGGCGCGCAACGCACAGACCTTCACGCCGAGGTCGATCGCCTTCAGCACATCCGCCGCCTTCGTGTCCTTGTATTTGTTGCCGAGCACGTCGCGCACCTTGCGCTCAAGCAGCCGCGCGAACGTGTCCGGGGTTTTCTTCTCGGTCACGGCGCAGCGCTCCCGCGGTCCAGAGCCATGTCGGCAACCAGGCCACCGCGCAGAGCGGACGAGCTTGCGGACGGCATACCCTCAAGCACATGAGTCAATGCCTGATTTTTCAGGTACTGCTGCCCGAGATCGGACAGAAGAAACCGACCAGCGACGCCCGGTGCAAATGACCCGGCAATCGCGGCCGGAACGTCTACGGCGGCCCCATGACCAAGGGCGGCCCCGCCGGCGGCACCAAGCCCGGCGCTAATCCCGGTTAGCGCGCCGCGTGCCGCAGTTCCAGATTCCGGTAGCGGTGCGAGGATCGCGTTTCCAGCATGCGATAGGTCGGTGAAGTCGCCGCGGCCGCGCACGTATCCGCGCTTGTCCTGCCCAACGGCAGCCTGCCGCAATTTGGCCGGCGTGACGACCCCTTGCGCAACCTGCTCCCCACCGCCCGCCATTGCGGTTTCGATCACCAGCATGTTGCGATATTGGTTGCGCACATCGCGCCACGCGCCGAGATCGGACGGGTTTGCTTTCGCAATGCTACGTTCCATCAACCCGTCCATTGCATCTCGCACCTCGGCGAGAAACATCGACATTTCGGGGTCTTGCTTCTGTCCCCGACGCATACGCTCGATGCGTGAGCGCACCGCCTTGTAGACCTCACCATCCATCGTCCGGCTTTTGGCCATTTGGTTGAACGCCTGGTCGACGACGGCCTGTACCATCGGCTTCTTGAATGGGTCGACAAACAGGTGATTGTATTCGTCCTGCGCCTTCAGGATGTCCTGTGCGTATTGTTGATCGATCGTCGCCTTGTTGTTGGCGGCAAGTCGATCGAACTCGCTGCCGATCCGGGTGAAGGCGCGGTCGACCACCTCCGGCGTTGCGCGGTCGGCATCCTCTCCGACTCGCTTGAGCGCCGCGCGCGTGAACTCGCTGCTAATCCGGTCAACCGCCTTCTCGCGCGCACCACCAGAGCCCGGCATTTGGCCGAGTTCGCTTTCGGCATAACGCAATGCGCGACTGCCGGTAGCCTGTCCTGCGGTCGGCTCAATGCCTTCCGACCGCAGCGTGTCGACCAAGCCTTGACGTTCGACTGAAATCGGGTTCGGCGTTATGGTGCGCGCAGCCGCACGCGGAGCGGTGCCGCCGATGATGCCGCCGATGATGCGCGCGTAAGGTTCGGCGTTCGTGCCTTCGAACATCTGCCCGCCGGCCTCCGAGCCAAGCGCACCAGTGACCGCCATGACCCCCTTCGTAATTGGTCCGCCAGGTCCGACATAGCTCAGTGGGTTGCCCAGAAATTCGCCTGTCGTTTCGCCAAACCGTCCCGCGCGCGTCGTCGGCTTGTGCAGATCGCCCGTGACGTTCTTTTCAAGGATGTCGGTCGCCTGCGCCGGCGTCGGAATGTCCTTCACCATCTCGGGGTCGGCCGCGCCCTCGGCCATGGTGGATTGACCCGTTGCGCTGAGCGTCGCGCCCATACCCTGCACGATGCCGCGCGGGATCGACTTGAAGAAGTCGCCCGCGCTTTCAGAAAACGACGGCGCTGACTTCTGCGCCTGCTGCCTCATCACGCGCGCCAGAGCGTCCTGAGCGGTCGCGCCCTCTGGGGCTTCCACTCGGAATTTCTTCCCGTCAGGGGCGCTGATATCGAAGGTCGGCACCTAGTGAACCTCCTGCACGGACCATCCGTCATTCGACGGCGGCGGAGTCATGCCCGGCACGGGCGAATTGATGTCGCCGCTGGTGCGACCTTCGCGGGTTTGTACGACAGCTTTCTTCGACGCCTGCACCTCTTTCCAGAGACGCTGAACTTGCACCTCGTAAGCCTGCGGGCTGTTCGCCTCGCTCAGGATGCCGATAGCTTTCTGCTCGAGCCGCTCGGCGATACGTGGCACGCCCTGCGGGTTCATGGCGCGCGTGTAGGCGTTGATCAGCGCGAAGTTCGCCATGATGAAGTCGTTGTAAGCTGGGTCGCTCGTGCCCTGTTGCCACGACTGGATAAGCTTGTTGAGCGGAACGATCTGGCCGCGCGGAAGATTGCGTGACGACTCGATCGCTTGGGGCAGCACCTGCACAACCTCGTTTGAGGCGTTCTCAACGCGCGCGCCCATTCCGCCTGCCGTGCGCTGATATGCCGTGTCGCCGACGTATTGTTGATCGACCTTGGTAAGGTCAGCGCCAGTCATGCCGCGCTTTTCCATCTCGGCGGCGAGTGCGTTGTTGAACTCCTGCACATTCGCTGCGCCCTGTATGCCGCGCCCGATGTTCTGCAGGACAGTCTTGTCACCGGAGAGGCGCCTATCGACCATCTGCTTGAGCGTCAGTTGTTCGAGACCGCCCGTCGTGTTGCCCGCGAAGATGTGGTTATAGGCCGCCTGCATCGATTTCTTCTTTTCAGGGTCCTGTTCGCTCTGGATTGCGGCAAGCCACTTCTGCGCGTTCTCCGGCGTCTTCATGCCGGCGACCTTCGCCTCCATCGCCTCGCCCTGCAGCTTCATCTTCTCGTAGGCTTGGTTCAGCCGCTCGGTTTGCATCTCCTGCCGCTGCAGGACTTGCGCGACCATCGTGAAGTTCTTCTGCGCCGCCGCCTCATAGGTCATGCGGTCCTGATACTTCGCGGCGATCAGCTGGATTTCGTTCATCTTCTGATCGATGGAAAGCTTGCGGTTTTTCCAGACAGCGTCGTACTCATCGAGCGCAGCCTTGTTGTTCTGGATCGCCTTTTTGCTGTTCGCCTCCCATTCGCGGTATTTCTGCTCGTACTGCGCGAGGTTGCCGGCCTTGTAACCTTCGACCGCCGATGAGAAGGCGTTCAACGCACTCGTGACATGCTGGCGCGTGAAGGCCCCGGCGAGCGCGGAAAGCACGATCGCCGGCATCAGCCATTCCTGCATCGCTTGGCCCGTGTTGGACTTCGGCGGCTCTCCGACCTTTTCCAGCTGCGGCGCCTGAGGCAGCGGCTTCGCATTCTCGGCGCGCGCGGCTGAAATCACGGGCTGAGTCTCGCGCTCCTTCGCGGCCAGCGTTCCCTGCATGCGCTGGTCGAGCGCGCGCATCCCGCCGGCAAAGTCGAACCCGCCGCCACCGGCCGGAGCCTTGGCGGGGGGTGCCGCGGGAGGACTGTCGATCGCCGTCATCCACTGCGCGGCGTTCGGTGCGTCAAGGGCTGCGTCGGCTGTTGCCATGTCACGCCACCTTCAGGCTTACGCCGCCGCCCGCGAGAAGGCCGAGCGCCTTGATCGCGTTGCCAAGCGAGGTTTGGAAATTCTGATCCTGCTGGATCTGCATCTGCGCCGTGCTGAGCAGCGTGCTATTGGCCGCACTCAGTTCGGTGTTACCCACGCTGGTGAGCGTGCCGGTGCCCTGCTGCGTCTCGGCCAGTCCCGTTTGGATCAGCTGGTTGACGAACTGCTGTCGCATAGCGACCGCTTGGCTCTCGATGTTCTGCAGGCCCTGCAAATAGTCGCTGTCTCCGCTCGGATCGCGGCCCGATCGCGCATACTGCTGATAGAGCGCGTTTTTCTGCTGGCTCACCCACGTATCGATCTGCGCGGCCTGCGCTGGGCTGATCTCGTTGTTCGCTGCGGCCGTGAGGTTCTGCGCGCCGGTAGCGAGCAGCGGCGCCGCGGCCGAACTCGCCGCGTTGAGGTTCTGCGTCGAAGCGGCTGCATTCGGCCCGGCGAGGTCGAGCGCCTGGTTGGCCTGCGGCGGCAACTGCCCGCCGGCCCCGCCCTTGTTCGCGAGCGAGTAGCCTAGCAAGCCGAGCGATCCGACGGCCGCGGCGGGCTGGAGCCAGTCCTTGGCGGTCGACAGGAATCCCTTGCTCGCGGTTCCACCGCCACTCGATCCTGAGCCGCTGGTGGCCTCTCCCGCCCCGCCGGCCGCCGTGCCGGTCGCGCCGGTTCCTGCGTCCGTCGGTGCAGCGTCGAGCGCAGCTGTCGCCAGCGGCTGTCGATCGGCTAGCCCCTGCGGAAATGCCGATCCAAGATCGCTGCCAGCCGCGCTGGCCCCCGACTTCGCCGACAGATCAAGGCTCTTGGTCGGATCGAGAAGGTCGGACGCCGGAGAGGCGTCCAGAGCCGACGTGACCGGACTCGATGCGCCGACGACATCCAGTGGCGCCGACACAGCGCCGGTGCTGGCGCCCAGACTGGCCGCCGGTGCGGCTACGCTGGGCGCTGCGGCAGGCGCCGCGGCATCAAGCGCTGCCGTGCTGCTCGATGTCGGCAGGGAGGACAGCGAGGTCCCGATGTCAGTCACGGCCGGAGTGGCGGCCGTCAGCGCGTCCGTACCGAGCGCGGCGGCGCCGCTGAGCGCCGCATCAGCGCCCGCGCCGATTGCGCTATCAGCAACCGCGCCAGCCCCAACGCCGGCCGCGGCAGAGAGCGCAGAAGATGCCCCGGCATCGATCGCCGCGGTCGCCCCGGTATCGGCCGCGGCGCCAATTGCGCCCTCCCCCAAGAAGCTGAGGGCGCCCTCGATGAGACCGCCGAAATTGCAGTAGAGCTGCGGCGGCTCGGTGATGTCGGTCAGGCGCGATCGGATCATGGGTCAACCACCATGGAATGCACGGTTTCGATGGGCACAAACCCGATTTCAGCAAGTATTCTATCGATGATAGGTTGGTTTTTTGAAGCGTACTTGTAATATCGTACGCCCATCGCCTTGAAAAAGCGAACGCTTTCCCTGATCATCCCCCGCACGATTAGTCCCCGGATCGGGTCTTTGTCGGCGTACAGGAAGCGCGAAAACGCCGTCGACACGCCCTTGCGGTGCGGGTCCGTGCCAACGATCGCTCCGAAATACCCCACCAGCACCGCGCCTCTCCGGGCGGTGATCACGTAGAGCTTGCCGGCCTTCGCCAGCCCCAGATACAGGTCCCAATCGACATCCATCCCGAAGGCGTCGCGGTCCGACGCAAACTCCTGCCAGTGCGCGGCGACCCGCGCGCGCAGCTCGGGCATGAGATCGGCAAACGGCTCGGCCTGGTAGTTGACGCTCATGGCACCCCCAAAACCTGCTCGAGCGCAACATGCTCGGCCGCGTGCGCGTCCATCCACAGGAGCCACGATGCGGCGTTATCGAGATCAACCACGGACAGGTCGATCCCCGAAACTCCGGTAAGGTTGCGCAGCGTGTTGTGGATTTCCTGGTGCGAATTGAGCCACGCCGTTTGCTGCGCCGGCTTGTCGCTCCACGACTGCAGCGCATAGTCCGGAATGAAGGTCGGCGGGGTCAGGTTCAGACCGATCTGCACGAACTGCAAATGCTCGCGGTAGTGCTCGATCAGCCAAATCCCGAATCCGTTCGGATCGTCGGGTAGGACCACGTTATGAAAGAAGATCGGCATCAGCGCGCCCCCGTCGAAACCATGGGAGCCGAGTCCTCGTACTCCACCACGACCGCATTGATCGTGTAGCCGAACAGCGACCCCGAGAGCGTCGCCCCAAGGGTGATCCCGGACGCCTTCGCGTCCTGCCGCTGCCACAGAAATCCCACGCCAACGAACGTAACCGGATTGTTGCTGTTGTTGAGCCACGCCACCACAGAGCCGACGTTGTTCGTCCACTGGATCGGGTTGGACACGGAATATTGCGCCTGCTGCGATCCGTTCTCGCTATCGGCTGTCAGCGTCACATTGCCCTGGCTCGCCGACGACTGCGCCACGCCGATGCGCTGCGCGCGCTTTTGCTGATGCGGGTTGCCGTTCGATGAAAGTGCGGTGCGCAGCAGAAACGAAATGGCTGTCGTGGTGGACTGGATCAGCTGCGTCACGTCAGATCCCGACGATCCAAACGTCTCATAGACGCCGCCGACGATTGCCGAGCAGATCGCGCGCAGCCCGTTGCCTTGGCTCGTGACGAACCACTTTTCGTTCTGAAACACCATCATGATCGACCGCTCGCCCTGCACCGGGTCGATATAGCGGGCAAGAAGCAGATAGCAGCGAATGTTGTTGATGTCGTTCAGGGCGGCCTGCAACGGCTGGGAGAAGTCCGTCGCCTGAAAAATTCCGTCCATCTTGTCGCTGATCTTCTGCACCGACGCGCCGAAGATCGCGTACACCCCGACAGTGTTCGCGAACAGCACAAGGCGATTGTACGACGCGATCGACTGCGGAAACGTCGTGCCCTGATCCGAAGACAGGGTGATGATGGTGAACAGCGTCGTCGAGCCGGATACTGCGATAGTGCCGATCTGCTTGATCGAGGCATCGCCGAAGATGAACAGGTAGTTGTTGAGCGCGCGCAAAGCTGTGATCGAGTGCACGAGATCGGCATCCGAAAGTGTCGTCTGTCCAGAGGCGTTGCCCGCGCTCGAATCATCGAACCCGCCGGTTCCGGTCCAGAACAGAGCGCGCCCGGCAGCGAGCCACACGCGACCCTGAAACACCGCAATCGTCGTGGGGGAGATCGAAAGGATTGGCCACACCTTGCCCGTCGCGGTCGCTCCTGAACCGCCGGACACGGGGCTGATCGTCACCGTGATCGTGTCGCCCGCGTGATAGCCGGACCCCGCGTTAGTGAGGACGATTCCGGTGACGACGCCACCAACCACCGTTACGGTACCGGCCGCGCCAGACCCTGATCCGCCGCTGAAGCCGACCGTCGCGCCGCTCGAATAGCCAGACCCGCCGGCCGTGATCGTGAAGTTGGGCGATAGACCGCCCGGCTTCACAAACACCGTACCGTCCCATGTCGAATATCCCGCAGTAGGGTCCGCGATCAGGATGCGCGACGACTGCCATTGCGTCATATCCGGGTTGGTGAACGTGCCGGCGAGCGCGAATTTAACCTGCGCACCATTCGAGAGGTTCACCTGATAGGCCGCACCCGACTGGCAGAACTCGACGACATAATCCACGCCGCCATAATTCGCGTAGAACTTCTTCGTCACGATCTCGCCGGTGAGCGTGGTGAGTGCGGCAATCGGAGCCGGCATGATCTGCAGCCGGTTCTTTGAGATCGGTTGCAGGTTTTCGAGCCACGCCGCCGCCTTGGACGGCAGGTCGTACCGCGAGCCTTGCGTGTCCATCGTCTCGATCTCGTTGAAGACGATGTATTTTTTCTGCGGGATTTGTTGTTCTTGCGGGGCCGGCATCACATCCTCGCGAACCGGCGTCGCCAGTTATTGTACACGCTCATCACGCGCGTGCTCTGCTTCGTGGCGGTGATTTCGGTCAGCCGCTCGCGATATGCCTTCTTGAAGAACTCGGCCTTGCCGAGCTCCTGCAGCTTCAACACCAGCAGATGGCACGCCCACCACTGCACGGCGTCGCTCACCGGATCGAGTATTTGCAAATCAACGTCCGTCTGGTTGACCAGCGGATTCGGCGTCGTGATCGCCTCGATGTCGAGCCCGTATGGCTGATCGGGGACGGGATAGAGATAGATCTGCGCCATCTCCCAAAAAACCGTCCACACGCCGGGGTATCGGAATTGCGACGTGTTGGCGCGGCAGAACGCCTGATACGGCCCCCACGGCATCCAATCCGCGGTCCAGCGCTCGACGCCCCAGATCGGCGAGATCGCCTTGATGTCGATGACGTTCACCATAGCGCTCGCCGTTCCGCTCGCGCCGGTGCCCGCGCTGTCGGTAATGACTACGTTCGGGGTCGAAACGTACCCGAGCCCCCAATTGATCATGTTGAACGCCGTGATGACGCCGTTCGTCACCACGGCCGACGCCGTTGCCTGCGTTCCGCCGGCAGGGGGCGCGTCGATCGTGACCGTCGGGCTGACGTAGTGCGCGCCGCCGGCCCCGAGCGTGATGCCCATCACGCCGCCGGTGAGCGGGTAAGTCTCCTGATTGGAGATCGTCGATCCGCCGTACACGTTCGGAGACGTGTAGGTCGAATAGAGGCGACGAACGCAGTGAGTATCGAGAGCGACGCGCTTGCGGCCAGCGTTGACCGCGTTCGTCATCTCCTGCAGCGTCCAATCGACGTTAGCGAGATCGTGCAGAAGCTCCTGGCACTGCAGGATGTAGTCGGACAGCTGCACCGATCATCACGCGCCCGCGCGTCGCGCCCCTGGCTTCTGGATCGGGTTCGGCAGTTCTTCCGGCGCCTCGTCCTCGTCGGACATTTCCACCATCCGGAATCGCACCGGCTTGAACTCGATCGCCTTGAACCACTTCAGATGGTTGCCGGACTTGATGATGTCCGGAGTGTTCCAGCCGTGGCGCTTCTGGCAGTACACGAGCATGTCGTTCGTGGCGTGCTCGGGCGCCTCGTCGTCGCCGTGATGGCGCCAGCCGAAGATGTGGTTCGCGGCGTCCGGCGGGATCGTCACCGACTTGCCCGGTTCGAACGTGAACGGCACGCCGTCGAAGCGGTCGCGGATCACGAACTCGTTCTTGTTCGTGACGCGCACGCCGCCCACGATCGGGCCGCGGTCCTCGGTCATGTCCATCAGTCCACCATCATCTGCAGGATCGACGTGTCGGTGATGCCGCCCATTGAAATGGCCGAGAACACGATTGAAGTGGTGCCGATCGTCGTTCCCTGCGCGACGCCGAAGTTGCCGGCGACGAGGACCTTCTGCATCCCGAAGCCGCCGTCCTCGATCGACAGCGCTCCGACCGTGGAGGTGAGCACGCCGCGCGCCGGGCGCGGCTGGAACAGGTTGTTGTTGTTGAAGTTCGTCGTGCCCGGCGTGAGGAATCCCATCGAGGACTCCCACACGTTGCCGATCGTGTAGGCGACGCCAGAGCCGCCGGTGAGCGCGGTCACGCCCCACGACATGATCGAGGTCGCGGCGACGCCGCCGGCCAGCGCGCCGGTCGTGTTGGCAAACGTGATAGCGGGCACCGTCGTGTAGCCGTAGCCGTAGTTCGTCATCACCACGCCGGTGAGCGTGCCGGAGCCGGCGAGCGCCGGGCCGGTGACGAGCGCGCCCGCGGTCGTCGGGAACGCGGGCGAAAGGCCCATCATCCACGGCGCCGGCGGGTTGTTGGCGATCGTGCCGGCCGGGAAGTTCGGTTGCGTGCCGCTTCCGACGGGCGGATTCGTCGGAGCACCCGGATAGTTCAGGAACTGCGGCACGACGTAAAAATTCGGCACCGACGTATAGCCCGCGCCGGGGTTGACCATCGTGACGGCGTTCAGCGCGCCGCCGGCCGTGATCGTCGCGGTCGCGGTCGCCTGAATGCCGCCGGGCGGAGGGGGGTCGATCAGGATCAGCGGCGGAACCTGGAAGCCCGATCCGCCCTGCGTGACCGTTGCCGAGCCGCCGGCCGTGCCGACCGCACCGCCCACAATGACATAGCCCGTAGCGGTGCCGCCCGGCCCAGTGCCGCCGGCCGCAAACGTCACCGTCGAGCCGGTCGCCGTCGGTCCGATGCCGTTGGTTCCGCCCGAGCCCGCGTTCGTGATCGAGGCCGCAGCCACGATGCCGCTCGCGTTGACCAGGCGCCAGTTGAAGCCGTCAACCGAGATCTGGAACGTCTCCGCGTTCGGCTGCGCGACGTTGCGCCAGCTGAAGTTCACCGGGTCCCACCATTGCAGGCAGGTCTGTGCGCCGAGCGTCATCAGGTAGTTGCCGGCCGGCGGATAGCAAATCTGTCCGCCAGCCAGAGACACCGGAAACGCGCCCGAGAAATTGAACGGGAAGGCGCCGCCAATCCGCATACCCATGATCGAGCCTCCTCAGATCGGCAGGAAGTTGAGCCCGTCAATCTTCTGGTGCGCCTTGCACTTGACGTTGACGAGCTGGATGAGAGTGACGACGGCGCCGAGGTAGCCAAGCTGGCCGTTGACCAGCGTGGATTCGAAGCCGGTGAACGAAAACGCGGCCTTCTCGCCGATGTAGGCCGAGAGGTAATTCGTGTTGATGAGGTAGAGCGTACCCTCGGGGCAGTACGGGTCCGGGTAGAACGGCACGCCGGCCACGTCGAGCGCTTCGAACAGCGCTTCCACCTTCGTGTCGCCGAACGATTGGGTCGGCGTGACGACGTAGCGCTCGCTCGACGTGAAGTCCTGCGCGAGGTTCGCCCAGGTGCCAAAGCCCATCAGACCTATCACCGGCTTTTCGCCCGTGACCTTGGTGCACTGCGCGATGTACTGCAGCATCAGGTTGCGGGTCGGCGCGACCGTGCCGCCGTTGTGGACGTAGGTCGACTTCCAGAACGTGTTCGACGAGCGCGTGATGCCGCCGTAGGTCGCCGCGAACGTGCCGTCGTCGATCGCGGCCGGCAGGCCCACCATCGACTGCGTGTTGGAGATGTTGTTGTAGATGTCGGTCGCGAAACGATCGAGCGTGACGTTGGTCACGTCGTTCATGCGCGCCTCGATCAGCGGCACCACCGAGTAGTCCAGCTGCACCATGCCCTCGAGGCCGAGGAACGGGATCGCCGAGAGATAGCCCGCCAGGTTGAACTCGGCGTTCTGCAGTCCCGGAATGGTGCCCGGCTGGTTGAACGATCCGTCGTAGCCGATGTTCTGGATCGTCACCATCGGGTTGCCCTGCAGGGGCACCGTGATCGGCGAGAGGCCACCGCTCGCGACCTGCGCGTGAGCGAGGATCGCCGCCATGAAGGGCGTCGACTTCCACAGCTGCACGTACACCTTCGGCAGGAAGGCGCGACGAGTGACGGCGGCAAGCTCGGATGCGATCGAGCTCTGGGCCGGAACGATTCCACTGCCAAACTGCGGCATAGCTCAGTCTCCTTACGCCGCGCGCTTCCCGCGCCGGATCTCGGTGATGACGTTGAAAGCTTCGTTGCGCGCGGCACCTGCCGGGTCCTCGATGAGGTTCGGCAGCGTCGGGAAAGTCCATGTCGCGGTCGGACCGTCGGCGGGCGGTGAGGGCGGCTTGCGCGCCTGCCACAGATCGCGGGCGGCCTCATAGTCCGTGAGGCCGTAGGTCGTCATCACGGTCTCGACTTCCTTCAGCTCTGCCTCGCTGAGGCCCAGGCTCGCGCGCTGCTCCTCGAGCTTGCGCAGCGTCGCCTGCTTCTGCTCCTCGAGCTTGCGCTCCTCGTCCTTCGCCTTCATCTCCTCACGCAGATCGTCGATGTCCTGGCTCGGGAAGCGGCGCGACGGGTCGACCTTCTTCACCGCCTTCAGGAAGGTCGATCGCGTATCGGCATTGGCCGCGAGCTTCATCGCGAGCTCGGCCAGATCATCGCGCACGTCCGGCGCCATGTTGTCGATCATGCGCGGCATCAGAGCGGCTCCCCTTTGCGTGCGAAGTAGCTGGCCGTTCCGACCACTCCCGCGCGCGTGTAGCCGCGGCGGCTTCCTGGGCTGCGGTCGAGCTGCAGGCCGTTCAGGCCGGGATTGCTGGGCGGGTTCGCGTAATGCGACGCCCGCTTGGATTCCTTGGTGCCCTTGCCGCCGATGCGGCCGGCGCGGATTTTCGGACAGCCGAGCATCAGATTGGCTTGCCCTTCTGCGCGGTCGGGGACTTCTCCAGCGCCATCGACGGGTTCTGCGTCGCGCGCATCTTCGCTGAGGAGGAGAAGCCGCCGAACTGCGGGTAGCTCGGGATGTTCTTGAAGGCGCCGTTCACGTCCTTGCGCTCGCCGATCGAGCCGGCCTTGACCTTCGGGCGGAACATGTTGCCGTTCGTCGCCATGATGGCTCCTTACGCTGCTGCCAGTGCTGAGGGATCGGGGGGCGGACCGCCTGCGGCGACCACGCCGGGCGGCGGCGCGGACGCCATCGGGCCGCCGGTGTTGGCCGAGTGGGCGAGCTGCTGAACAGCGGCTGGAACGAGCGATTGGCGCGTCTCCTGCCCGAACTCCGCGGTCAGCGAGGAGAGCGCGCGCATCACGCCCTTGTATTGCTTCGAACCAATCTCGTAGGCGCTGAGCGCCTTGTGCAGCGCGGGGATGACAGCCTTCACCAGCGCGTCGGCCGCGGCCTTGTTGCCGGCACCGTCACCGGGCGACATCGCGGGGCTTGATCCGGGACCGCTCGGCCCGCCCGCCATGTTGCCGGGCAACGCTGGCTTGGGAGGCATAGCCCCCCCTAGGGTAATCGGCGCTGAAGGCGGCAGCGGCATTGCGTGGTCCTGATAACTCAGGGCCGAATTGATATTCACCTTTAAGAATGAAGGTCAATGCACTGATCAGAAAATGAAAACCCCCGCCGGGACGACGGGGGAGGGCGACCGTGAACGGGGGTTTCCTACACACTCCACCCGGCCGACGACGCAAGCAGGGCAGAGAAAGCTTTGTCGGTCAGCGCCTTAGCGCTTGTGCCGACGCTTGCCGCGACGATGACGACGCGCCATGATGCCCTCCTTTGGTTGCCCGTCTTTGCGGGTGGGATGGACTTCGCACTCCGATGATAAATCGGTTGAGCGATCAATTACAATGCACTGATCACTAAGCCGCTTTCTCCTTCTTGCCGCGCTGCTCCGGCACCTGACCGGCAGCGCGCGCCGCCTGCAGCGCCTTCATCCGCGCGCGAAGCGCGTGGATCATGTTGTCGGCGTTCGGCGGGTTCATCATGCGGATGAACATCTCCTGATCGATCGCCTGTGCCTTCAAGAGCGCGCCGGCCAGTTCCTTCGACTCGTCGGCAAACAGCGGCGAGTGCGAGTGGCCGGCAATCCGCATCTTCCAGCCGTCCGGCAGCTGCGCGAGCAAGAACTCCTGCCCCATGTCGGACTTCAGCTTCGTGTCGTCGTTCTTCGCCTTCAGCTTCATCCCGATGTCGCCGAGCTTCACCAGCGACTGCTCTAGCCCGACGCCGACTTTGCGGATGCGCGACGATCCGGTGGTCGCTAGTTGCTTCGCGTGTCCGCGCCCGCGCACCCCGGATTCGCCCTTGCCGGTGACAGTTTCCGTCAGGCCCGACGCCTCGAGGAAAATCTGGCCGATCTGATTGAACTCGGCGAACAGGTCTTCCGGCATCTTCGGCGCTAGCGTGTCCACCTTCGCCTGCGTGTTCATTGGTTCGATCACCCACGAGCCCGGACCGCCGAGCGCCGACGCCTTCTCGTCGGCGAGACCCATGAAGCCCGCGAACACCTTCGCGGGGTCAACCTGCCGCTCCAGAATGTCGGCGATCTGGTCAAGCCGCTCGTTCGACCAGCGCTGCAGCGGTATCAGCCGCTCGATGTGCGCCTCGCCCCAGAAATATTCCGGCAGCGGGTACGGCGTGATCGGAACGAACGGATGCTCATCGGGGAGGAACAGGTTGGAGTGTGACCCCCATTTCCCGGCGATTTTGTCCGGAACGTCCTTCGCCATCTTATCGACCGTCTCGCGCGAGTCCGCGATCACAATCCCCGGCTCGACCATCACAAACGTCGCGTAGTCCTCCGCGATGTCGTCCCATATCCACACCTCGGTGAACTCCGCGCCGGGCGCATCGCTCATCGGCTCGTAGGTGGGCTTGGGCTCGTAGTCGAGCGGCACCGACCCCACGACCGGGCCGGACAGGTTCGCGCCGCCGGTCTGCGAAATCTCCATCATATGCGCCAGCACCGGCGGGTAGTCGCTGGTCTTTGGCCCATGCACGAGACTGAGCTTCGGCAGCAAGTCCTTCTGGCCGGCGCGCACCAGGCGCAACACCGTGTTGTCCCAGTCGAGCGTATAGCGATGGGCGAACGCCTCTTGGCTGTCGATGTCGGGCTCCGACTCGTCGAACACGCCGAACGACGACGGCAACACCGTGCGGCCGAAAAGCTCATCGCGCTCGCTGTTCCATCCGAGCTTGAGGAACATCGTATCGTAGACGAGCGACCAAGGTAGGGCGTTGCCGTAGGCGGTGCCAAGACCGCTGTCGCGGAACGTGTCGTTCCATTCCTCCTCGGCGGCGAGCGTCTGCTTGATCACCGCCTCGTCCGAGTTGCGCGGTGCCGAGATCGAGTACCGCGCGTGATCCTCGGCAAACAGGAACGACGCAACGAGATCGGTGTGCGCGTACAGTCGATTGTAGCGAACCGTCTCTTGGCCGTAGGTGCCGTAGAGAAAGTAGCGCTTGCGCCGGTCGTAGATTTTCTTGCGGTCCTCATTGGACTGCATGCAAACGTCGGCGACCCACTTCACCTTTTCGTCGCGCTTCTTCGGATCACGGGGGATGATCATGACGTTCCCTTATGTCGCGCAACTACTTGCGCTTTCGGCCCGCCGAGCGGGGCCATCACGGTACGATCCCCCTGCCGCACCGGCACCGCAGCCGATGGGGTGAACTTCTGCGTCTGATTTGGCGCCACGTTCGCGGTAACGCGCTGGCTCATCCCGTTCGGCTCGCACGACGCCACCGGAGAACCATTCGACGCAATGCCCACCTTGCCCCTGAATGATCCGATCTGGCGCTCCTCGAATTTCGCGGCGCGCGGACCTTCGTAGCGATGCGGCGCGGCGCGCTCCCCGTGCCGCGGCTCGTTCATGTTCGTCAGGCCGGCGCGGTCGGTGAGCGTTCGGATTGTCGCGTCGTATCCAGGCGCCTTCTTCATGATCGCAAATCCCTTCGGGACCCACTTCACGCGCAAGCCCTTGCAGCGCGGGCACGACGGATGGTTCGCCTCGCTGTCGAACTCGTTCCGACAGTTGCGGTTGAGACAGGCGTATGTGCGCGTCACCATCAGATCACCCTCGTTGCTGCGCCTTCCACATTCCACGTCTGCCCGTGCCGCACGAACTTCAGCTTGCCGTTGCGGATCGCCATGATCGCATCGGATAGCGGCACGATCCGGCGCTTGGGTATGCGTCCGTAGAAGATATAGCGGTGAAGACATTCGCGCCGGATGCCCAGATAGTCGGACAGCCCCTTGATCGGCACCCGACCGCGGCCGGTGTTGTCGATGTCGTGCGGGTCGTAGCGGTAGCGTTTGAGTTCGCGCACGATCTCAGCTTCCGGGAGAGCAATTGCCCCTGTCATTGCATCGGCACCCCAATTTTCACGGTCTTCAGGTAGTTGATCGCCATGTCCTCGAGCTGCTTCTGCGTCTTGTTCATTTGCCGCTCGCCATCCCGCATCGCTTTCGCAAGCGTAAGGCCCTGCATCATCAGCTTGGGCTGAACCCAGCGCTTCCATGCCTCATGCGCGAGCGCGGCGCCGATCACGCGATCGTCGTGCCCCCTGCCCTGCGCGTGGATCTGGCCCTCCTCGGTGACGATCGACTTCATTTCCTCGAGGCAGTAGAGGGATCGTATCTTGATCAGCTGTAGGTCAAACGAGTCCTTGAAGCGGTTCATCAAGGGCGCCTTGGTCGAGGCGTTGGTCTGCCAGTGAAAGAAGCCCTGCCCCGACGACATCGAGTCCGGCCGACGATAGATGAAATATCTGATCTGCTGCAGGCACGAGCGCACGCTCGCGCCGCCCTGGTGCTCCTCGCCGTCCGGCACGGTCAGCATCTGCTGCGCCTTCATGCGCAACTCGTCGAGCTCGCCCAGCACTGCCTTGCCCGGACCGTTCGTCTCGAGGTTCACCATCACGTTGCGATAGAGGCCGGAAAGATGCGCCAGCACCCAGGCGCAGTGGTAGGTCGACGCGATCGACGAACAGAACTCGGCCACCTGATACTGGCAATCCGCAAAGCAGCGGAACACGCTGATCACGTTGCGGTCGGCCTCGTCGCTCGATCCATATGACGGGTCACAGCCGATCGTGTAATGACCCTCGGGATCAGGAAATTCCCACACCTTCAGGTCGGCGCGCTTCGCGTCCTTGAGCGCCACGCACTCGGTCTCGTTCCACTGGCGCGTCAGGATGTAACGGAACGGCCGGAACGCCGAACCGCGAGCAATCCGCATCGCGTCGGTCAGGCTCTCGTTGGTGAAGAATTTCGAGCCCGTCGCCACGAATGCGTCTTCCGGCATCCATGGGAACATCTCGTCCATCTTCATTTGGTCGCCGTCGCACTCCTCATCGAGCTTCCAGCGATACCAGGCTATCTGCTCGGGGGTGATCGTGAAGCCGTAGGTTTCCTTCACCATCCGCGCGCGTTTGCGTTCGAGCGGCGTCAGCGTCGTGTCGCGTCCGTCCGGCATGTAGATCGGGAAATACGGGTGCGTCTGCGCGTAGGCGTAGTGATCGTGGCGCCACCAGCCCACGAAAATAGCCCGCTGCGTCGGACTGTCGACCGCCTTCTCCCACATCTCCTGGAAGTGGTTGAAGCCGTTAGCCGTCGTCTCATAGACCTGCAGCCGGTGCGGGTAGTGCGTCGACAGCGTCGCCCGCAATTCCTTGAGGTCTTCCTCGTCGCCCCAGAACGCTACCTCGGTTGCGTGCAGGAAGTTGCTCGCGCCCGACCGGCCGAGCCCGGCCTTCGTCTTCTTCTTCACCCCGGCCACGAGATAGCGGAATAGCGAACTGTTCTTGAGGATCAGCATCGAGCGGTTGTGCTTCTCGTAGCCGATCCGAAACCCCTTCGGCAGGTTCGCGAACAGCACCTCGATGATGTTGCGGAACTGCTCGCGCGACTGCTCGTCGTGCGTCGCGAACGAACCCGCAAGCCCGCGGTGCTCCATCGCCCAGAAGATGTCCAGCACCACAAAGAACGTCGAAATCCCCAGCTGCCGCGCCTTCAGGATCACAAACGTCGTGCACCCCTCGGCCAGCCCTTTGCAGATCTCGTTGAGGATGTAGATCTGCGTCCCCAGCATCTCGAGCGGCATCAGCCCGAAGTCCTTGGTGAGGATCTTCACCTTCGAACAGAACTTCAGAAACCGCTCGCGCGGGAACGGTGCAACCCCCATCGCCGGAGCCGGCTCGATCATCTCCCCCTCAAGCGGAAGGTCCGGCGCGATCTCCTCCATCACACCACCCCCAGGAATCCGTACCCAGGCCGCGGCGCGTGACACTCCGGACAGAACCACCGCCCGCCGAGCGCCCACCTCTGGAAATGCCACCCGCGACGCACCGGCAGCCCAGCCCGAAACCGCGCCGATACCGCCCCGAAAACACGATCCAACAAAGTCGGGCAAAATCGCGCCGAACAGCGCGCACAGCGGACTTGTGTGCCAACCTCAAACACAGACCAAGCCCCTGACAGACATCATATTTTTTTCTGGGGTGGGGGCCGTGGGGGGCGCCTTTCTCACTGCCTTGAGGACCCATCGGCTGAGCGCGCCCGCGCGCGCCGTGGGGCCAATCGGGGACCATTGTGGAAAAACCGTATTAATGTCAGAGGGTTGCCTGTGTCTACTAACACCTTGGTTCATCGTGCGGCGGCGCAGCAAATACGCTTGCGCCTGGCTATCCGATCGCAAAGCCATTGAAATCATTGGGTTTCCGGTTAAGAGCCTGTTAACCGCCCATGAGCAGGAGATCCGATGGGGGCTTAGTCGGCCGGTCAGGGGCTGGTCCGCCCCGCTTCTGACACCCGCGTTGTTGGCCTGCTCGGTTGGCTGCCTTGTGCTTGTCGTCCGCTCTATGGCGGACTGGATTGAGCGGCCAGAGGTGCGCGGGGAACGGCTTGTGAGGGAGCCGCGCGCGAGGAGGCGGTGCTGATTGTGCGATGTCAATGCACTGATCCATGATGCTGTTATCATTGGCGTATCGACGATTTTCCGATCAGTGCATGTAACATTATAACATACCATTCATTCGTACACGAACGATCTATGCCTCGCTCTCGGTGATGAAGGCGTGCAGGTCGCGTGCGAGCTTAACGAGGTCGTCGCCGTGGCAGTTGAGGCTCGCGGCGGCCTGGATTGCCTTCTCGACTGCGTAGGTACGTGTCGCGCGATCGGCGGCCTTGACCTGCTGCTGCTGCACGGTGGTGATGCGTTGGTCTGCTGCCTCGAGGGCGGCCTGCTGTTCTACTTCGGTCAGCGCCATGTCTGTCCTCCTGTGATCATTCCGCGGCCTCACTCTGCGGCTGGCCGGTGAGATCAGCCTTGAGCTTGGCAAATCCGTCTAGGATGTAGGCGCGCTCCTCCGGGCTCGGCTCGCGCATCGCCTCATCGATCGGCACCGCAGCGATCAGATTCTCGAGGTGCAGCACCGTCGGCCTGAGTGTGGCGATCTCGGCCATCGCGATCTTGCGCAGCACGGCCGGCGCCGGCGGCCAGCGGTAGTCGTGCTCGTCACCAGCAGCTCCGCGATTCCAACAGCGCACAGCGCCTTGCAGCGCCCATGGCGGCACGTCGTCGAGCGCGTCGAGATACGTTTCACCGCGTGCTCGTCCGCTCTCTGCCGACGCATTCGCGATCGGGTAGGCGAGCAGCATCTTGCTGATGATGCCGAGCCGCTGCTTGCGCGTTTCCGCGGCGTCGTCGGAGGTCATCTCGAGCTGCATCCGGGCGAGCGCGCGCTGTGCGTCGGCGCGCTGCTCATCCGTCAATTTCAATCCTCCCGCGAGGTATGTCCGCATCGGCTGGCCCGGCCACTGCACTGTCCCCACAGAGATCTTGCGCAACCGAACTAAGCCCGGCGAAGAAATCATCTGCGCCAGATCGTCGAGGGCTTGGTGCTGCGTGAGTTCGTTGGCCATTCGAGGCTCCGGTCTGCTGGTAGGGCGACGTCACCCAGTTGCGCCATGCGGCCTCGAGGCCGACGAAGCCGCGATGTCTCCTGCCTTTCGCGATGCCGTGATCGCGAAAGCGCTGCCATTCGGTTTGAATTCTTGTGAGTTCCCAGCGGTGCTCGATTGCGGCGAAGTTCATCGCCTTCTCGGTCGGCCGATCGGGTGTCTCGATAGATACTTTAACTTTCTTCTCTTTCTTACTTTCTTCTATATTGTGCGCGTCACATGTGACGCTTTGTGACGCTTTGTGACGCTCGGTGACGATTGGGTTTTGCGTCACTTGGCCGTCACTTTGTGACGCTTTGTGACGCCCGCGCCAGCGCGCCGTTCGGATCGCGCCGGGTGATTTTCGGTATGCGGCTGTGGCGGCACCGGCGGCGACTGCGGCCGCGATGATCTCGCTCGCCTCGGCGATCGAGAGGCCGACCTCGACCAAGCGCTCGACGAGATCTCCGACGTTGCTCATGCGATTCCCCGAATGTGGACGCGGCAGCCTTGCGGCGCGTCGCCCCATTCGACCGTCAGCTTTCGCAGGCGCGGTTGGTCGTCGCCCTCGATCGCGTCGATGCGGTGCAGGTAGTCGATCAAGCTCTTGATGCCGTTGTCGAGGTCGATGCCCGTGTGGGCTTCGGACATGACGATCAGCAGCTCGTAGGGGCCGTAAATCTTGCGCGGCTGGCCGCGGCGTTGCAGCAGCACGAATCCATTCGCGCCACGCTTCCACTTGTCGACCAGCTTCTGTGATTTCCAATCGACTCGCCGCGTGCGGTTGACGCTCGGCGGCGCTGGTAGGTCGAACACGATGACCGGCGGCACCGCGAAAGGCGGGTCCGTCATCGACACCGAAGATGCTGCCAGCTTCAAGCGTGCGTGCTTTCGCTCCGATACGCGATGGCGTGATGAGCGGCGCAATACGAGACGCCGTCGGCGATGATCTCTCCGCAGAACAGGAAATGCGCTTCCCCGTAAGGGAAACGGCACTGGTTGGCGCACATGTGCTCAAGGTCGACGCTGCCTTGCGCCGGCGCGTCCGGAGCCGGGACGCACTCGAATTGCGTCGCCGCACGTTTGCGTGAACGCGGTTGCCAGCCGCGCTTGTTGCCGGTGCGATTGGAGAGGCCGAGCCGCGCGAGCTTGCCGGACACGACGCCGCGCGAGTTGAGGCCGAGCTCGCCGCAGATTTCAGCCTGCGACCATCCGGCGGACCAAAGCTCTTTCAGCCGCTCGACGCGCTCCGGCGTCCATGTGTCCCATTCGTGCGCCGGGCGCTGTCCCTGCGTGCGGGGCGGTAGATCAACGGTGTCGGTCATGGGTCCCCAGCCCTTCCCTCAGTTCAATCATTTCCGCACAGGCCGCCGCGAGCGGATGATGATCCGCTGCATCTCGACGTAGACGATCGGGTCGGCGTCGGACTCGTGCGCGAGCCATCGTCGCGCGGTGCGCACATCGCATCCCGCAATCGCGGCGATTTCGGCGTCGGTGTTGACCGGCCAGATGACTTTGCAGACCGGCCCGAAGAGCGGGCGGACAATTTCGTCCTCCCCAGGGCGGAAGCGTCCGCCGATTTCGTTGGCGACAAACTCGGAATTCCCGAATGGTGCACGCATGAACAGTCCCCCTGATCACTCACGCGACGCGACAACACGCTCGCGTACAAACTCGCGATGAACATGCGCCCGCTCATGCGGAACCCCGTTGCAACCGAAGGTCGATTACAGGTAGGGTGCAAGGATGAGGATATTCGTGGGCACGACGCTGCTGATCGCTGTGCTGGTCGGGGCGGCGGTGTTCTTCACCCGCAACACGCCGCCCGCGATTGTCGACGTGGCTCCCATCCGGCGCTAACCCTGTTAATTGCGGGGACAACCGACCATTCACGCTTGATTGATGCTTACCGCAGTAGGGTGCAGGACCTTGAGTCGTTTCTCGGTCCCTTGTGGCAACCCAACCCAACCTATGGGATTTTCCCGATTGTTCCGACCTCAAGTTGCGCGGAACCAACATACAACGTGAGTTATTTTGCCTATTGGATAGGCGCAGACGAGGCCCGTAAGCTACCGGCGGGGCGAGGAAAACAGCCGGGGCAATCAAATGGGCAAGGTTCTGCCGTTCCGCCGTCATGCGCGCGCCTCAGCGGCGAGCTCGGCCAACGTCTCGAGCCGAATATCCACACCCTTAGCGGCGGCGATCCGGATCAGCGCAGACCAATGCGGAGCCGGAATGCCGTTCGGCCGCGTGCGCCATCCGCTGACCGTCGAGAGCGACAGTGAGAGCGCGTCCGCAACTTCGCCGGTGCCGCCGAGGGCGTCGATGATCGAGCCTGGGGTCATAGCGCCGCTTAATATTCGCACCGTGCGAATAAGTCAAGCTGTCGCAAATCGCGAAACGACTTTCCCGGTCGACCGTGGTGCAATCTGGCCCATGGTGGATTCCCCGAAAGTGATCGGGCCGCGGCTCAAGGAGCTGCGCATCGCGCTCGGCTTCAAGCGGCAACTCCACTTTGCGCGCGAAATCGGCATCGAGCCGCAAACCTACAATCCTTGGGAAAAAGGCAAGCGCCCCCTCACCTTTGAGGGCGCCTGCCTGATCCGCAAGAAGTTCCGCGTGCCGCTCGACTACCTGTTTTTTGGCGATGTCGGCGAGCTTCCAGTGCGGTTGCACCGCAAGCTCGAGAAGGCCGCATGACGCGCTTGGCCGCAGCGGCGATCGTTGCGGCGGCGCTGGCCGGGTGCGCGCTGTCCCCTGAAGACCGTGCTGCCCTGCGCGAGATGTCGGCCCAGGTCGGCGGCGCGGTCGCCGCCTCCCAGCCCGATCGCCCGCCCGAGATCAATTGCACCACCACGACGAACGGACCAATCGCGCGCACGAATTGCCGCTGAATAAAATTCGCACCGCGCGAATTTAGTTGTTGACTTATTCGCAAGGTGCGAATTATATGGCCCCAGCACACAGGGGCCGCACATGCCTTACCACGATCTCCTCAACGCCGACGGCTCGGTCAACGCCGCCGAATACGACAAAATCCTCGAAAACCGCGTCACCCATGAGGTGAACCTGCGCCGCTGCAACGAGGCGCGCATCCACGCGCCGCACCATGTTCCGCTCGGCTGCGTCGCGGTGTTCTACGCGATGATGGTCGACCAGATGCGGCTCCCGGAACTGCCGGCCGCCGAGATCGATCGCATCCGCCGCCAGCAGACCGTGGCGCTCAATGACTGGGTCGGCGCCATGTCGGTCGCTGCCGCGAAGCAGCGGCGCGCCATGCTGCGGGTGGAGCGCAAGGCGTCATGAACACTCGCACCGAGGCCGAGATGATCTACTTCGAAGCGCACAACATGCGCAAGGAAGACGCGATCAGCCTGATCGAGGCTCGGCTCAAGCATCTGTTCGTCAACGGCCAGAAGTCAGGGATCGAGGAAGCCGCGCAGAGCATTCGTGCGGTCGGCGAACGGCAGGTGGCGTGATGAGTGATCTTCTGCAACGCCTTTCGGCGCCATTCGATCCTGACCGCGTGTCATGGCGCGTCGGGCCGACCAACGGCAACAAGACGAAGGGAATGGCCCTCGCCTACATCGACGCCCGCGACGTGATGGCGCGGCTTGATGAAGCCTGCGGCGTTGGCGGCTGGCAATGCTCCTATCCCCACGCCAACGGAAAGACTGTCTGCAGCATCGGGATCAAGATCGGCGACGAATGGATCTGGAAAGCCGATGGCGCTGGCGATACCGACATGGAAGCCGAGAAAGGCGCGCTCAGCGACGCATTCAAGCGCGCTGCCGTCCGTTGGTCTATCGGCCGCTATTTGTACGACATGCCATCACCCTGGGTCGAGATCGAGCAGCACGGCAAGTCGTATTCCATCAAGGACGGCGAATTAGTGAAGCTCGCGCGGCTCCTCAGTCACGCGGCGCCGGTCGAGATCAAGCGGCCGAATCCCCACGTCACCAAGCCGGCTGACATTGTCCCGGATGTCGAATACGACGACAACGGCCAGCCGGTTGACAATATCCCCTCAGGCGACCCGAGCATTGAACGGTTGCCGAAAGCAAAAGCTCGCGAGGATTTCGCGTCGGCACAGAACGAACTCCGGTCAACCGTCACCATCAAGCAGCTCGAGGACTGGGGCGCGCGCAACGCGAACCGCGTCGAAACCTTCCCGGCTGATTGGGCTGCAATCCTGCGCGGCATCTACATCGAGCATCGCGACAGCCTGCGCAACGGGAAGGCAGCATGAGCCGCGCGACTGTCATCATCAACGGCAATGCCGCTCGATTGCGAGTCGCCAAGTGGGCATCAAGTGCTCCCTATGGCACGCGCGTCGAGTTTCGGCAGACGAAGCGTTCAATCCCTCAAAACGATCGCATGTGGGCCATGCTGACGGATGTTGCCGCACAGAAAGAGCACTGCGGCCGCAAGTATTCACCCGAGATTTGGAAGACCTTGTTCCTCCACGCCTGCGGCCGGGAAATGCAATTCGTTCCGACGCTCGACGGGACTTCGTTCATGCCGCTCGGCTATCGGTCGTCCGAGCTCTCCAAGCAGGAGATGAGTGCGCTGATTGATTTTATCGGGTGCTGGGGCGCACAAAACGGCGTCGTCTTCCACGATCAGGAAGCGGAACGCGCGGCATGAGACGCGATTTCCCCGCCAAGGTCAAAGCTGCAGCGGCGCTCCGCGCTGGCGGCCACTGTGAAGCTTGCACTCGCAAACTCATGACCGGCGACTATCACTATGACCACGATACGCCGGATGCAATGGGCGGTGAGCCGACGCTTGAGAACTGCAAGGTGCTCTGCCGCTCATGTCATTCGGTCAAGACGCTCCGCCAGGATGTTCCGCGGATCGCGAAAGCCAAAAGGCGCGAGCGCAATCGGTTGGGGATTAAGAAGCCGCGCACGATAACCCGGTGGCGCCGTTTTAATGGCGACGCGGTTTATGCCGAGCGTAATCGTTAGTTGCCGATTAACAGTAATCCCGCGCCTCGGGGATCAGGGGCAGGAGAACTGGAAATGACGAACCACCCGAACCGGAGCAAGAGCAACGGCAAGGAACGCGCCGTTGTCGTGACCACGGCGCACAGCGGCGTATTCTTCGGCTACGCCGCCGACACCGAAGGCGAGAGCATCAAGCTCCGCGCTGCACGGAACTGCATCTACTGGCCGGTCGAGAACAAGGGCTTCATGGGTCTCGCCGCCATGGGGCCGGTAAAGGGCGCCCGCGTCGGCCCGGCGGCCGACATCTCGCTGCGCCACATCACCAGCGTGATCGAATGCTCGCCCGACGCCGTGACGGCATGGGAGGCGGCGCCGTGGAGCCGGTGATACTTAGAGGCGAGCCAGCGAAGCTGGCGAGCCAATACGGCTACGGCTCCGGCTACGGCTCCGGCTACGGCTCCGGCTACGGCTCCGGCTCCGGCTCCGGCTCCGGCTACGGCTCCGGCTCCGGCTCCGGCTCCGGCTACGGCTCCGGCTCCGGCTACGGCGACGGCGACGGCTACGGCTCCGGCTCCGGCTACGGCTACGGCTACGGCTACGGCTACGGCGACGGCGACGGCTACGGCTACGGCTACGGCTACGGCGACGGCGACGGCTACGGCGACGGCTACGGCGACGGCTACGGCGACGGCTACGGCGACGGCTAC
>Ga0070741_10003346_pt1 | contig 40094 bp, 40 predicted proteins | sample Coa_R1_4_FD_66440 | JGI IMG/M metagenome (GOLD analysis project Ga0070741, IMG submission 66440) | Surface soil microbial communities from Centralia Pennsylvania, which are recovering from an underground coalmine fire - Coalmine... | ecosystem: Environmental > Terrestrial > Soil > Unclassified ...
AAAATCTTCTTGAAATAATTGATTAGTATTAATACATTTAATTGGTAAAAGACAGAAAAAAATGACAATTAATAATCTCATTACGTTATAAACCTTCTTATTCTTGTCAAACATTTATTTTTATCATTGAAAGATGCAATCAGTTGCTTTATACTATATCAGAAATAACAATCCTTTAAAACTGGTGGTTAGCCTATGCTCAATGAGATTCTTTTTTTTGCGCATTGTATCATTGTTGCAACGAGTGCTCTCGTTGCCCTACTTTTTGGTGCCCACGCGCTTGTTGCCTATATCTGTATGCAGTGCATTCTTGCCAACCTATTTGTTATTAAACAAATATCATTTTTTGGTTTTTATGCAACATGTTCCGATGCATTTACCATTGGCGCTACGTTAGGCCTCAATTTATTACAGGAATATTATGGAAAAGAAATTACTAAAAAAGCGATTTATATCAACTTTTTCCTGCTCGTACTTTATTTAATATTCACACAACTACACATTGCGTATATACCAACATCTTTTGATGTCACACAAGAATATTTCATCGCGTTGTTAACAGTGATGCCCCGTATTGTCATCGCATCTTTTTCTGTCTATTTTTTTGTACAAATGCTTGATTATTATCTTTATGGATTTCTTAAAAAAAAATATGCGGACAAACATCTTGTTGCCCGCAATTATGTTTCAATTGCATTATGTCAGCTAATTGACACGGTATTGTTTAGTTTTTTAGGCCTGTATGGCATTGTTGAAAATATTTGGCACATTATTTTTATCAGCTATGGGGTGAAAATGATGAGTATTGTTATTGCAACGCCGTTTATTGGGTTGTCACGTATTATATTCAAAAAGCATGAGTCTTAACATTTTAATTCATGTTCTTTTACAGTGTTATGTTATCGAGAATAAAATTTGTACCAAATACCAGCAACAATCGCCAACACCAAAACACCACTGCCAATCCAAAAGTAAAATTTACCAGAAGGTTCTTTAGTTAGTTTTGTTGGAGGAGTTTCATTACGTTGATCTTGCTTATTAAAATCATTCTCTAATGCTTTTTGATATAAATCTGGATTCGTTAGCACGGGGTTTAGAATAACCGTACTTGTACTACCTGTTGTTTGCTCAGCTTTCGTAGATTGCTCTATCTGTGCTGATGGATATAAATTTTTAATTACATCCTGTGTTGTACGTAGCAAGATAGTAACATTGTCCAAATTGGTTGTATCTTCACCCATAGCACGTTGAGCATAAATTATGCGAGCTGCTATCTTTGCAAGTAATTTATTACCAATCATATCGTTGGATTCAACCCTTAATGCTAAGTTCACCATTGTGCTCTTACCGTTAACAGTAGCAAAATTTCCATGTGCATACTTTGTAGAAAAATCTTCATCTGATAAGGTAAGAATATCATTCCAACACTGATCTAATTGATATCCAAAGCACGTATCCGTTGAATTTGTAAAACCATCAGTCACGAACATTTCTACTTCACCTTCATTTATATTTTGTTCAACAATATCTGGAACACTGTTTACTGGTCCCCTAGTACCATCTGACGCAACAAATGTTTTCAAGTAATGATCCCCTAACGCTCTTGGCACACTTAAAGCCCCTGTTTTAATTTCGTTTTGCGTTATATCTTTTATCTTACATTTATCTCCTCTTTGGATTGCTAAATGCTCTCCACCCGTTTCAGTTGGTGCTTTTATTAACACACCACCATGAGACCAAGCATATTTTATCTCTTTATTCTTACCCTCACCCTCCATTAACCTATGGTCTTCCGTTTTAAATAGATATTCGCCTTTTTGATTTAACAAACATAAGCGAGAGTCTCCTAAATAAGCAATATACTTTTTTCTATTAGTTAAATCCCATAAACAAAGCACAACTGTTGTACCTGGGTTTATTGCCATCACATCACAGGGCTGTTCTGCGCAAATTTTTTGGTCACATTGTGCAAATGCGTTATATAGAGCTTCTTTAGGTTCATTGCCACGTTGTAATTCTTGTTGAATAAAAGAAGGAAGATGTGTTACAGTAAATTCAGAAACCTGACTACCTCCATGACCATCACACACTATAGCTAAATGATAATTAATATCATTTTTTTTGAATTCCAAAAACGTTGCTTTATCTTCTTGACTTCTCCGATTACCTATATGCTGTGCCCACCCACATTGTACCTCTTCAGGCTTAATTCCTGCCATGGGATACATATTACCTACAAAAACACTGCTGAGTATAAAAAACATATTTAAACATTTCACTTTGTAGCCCTTTTAAAAAATTAAAACAAATGCAATTTTTATCATATTTTACAACAAATAACACTCTTTTCAAAAAATATCTTTTTTTATGTTATACTGATTTTAAATATATTCCAAACCAAAAATACCAATAAAAGATATGTCTTACTTTACCTTTGAACTTATTCATACCTCAAAAAAATCCCGTGCCCGCGTTGGTCGCATTCATACACCACATGGCATCATTGATACGCCACATTTTGTTGGTGTGGGAACAAATGCAACCCTTAAAGCACTTGATCCTGTCATGACATCATCTATCGGTTTACAACTTATGTTCTGCAATACATACCATCTGATGTTACAACCTGGCACACAAATCATTAAAAACGCTGGCGGCCTGCACGTATTTATCAACAGACAAATGCCTATCATCACCGATTCTGGCGGTTTTCAGGTTTTCAGTCTGGCATATGGCACGGTAAAAGATGAATTGAAAAGCAAAGGACAAAAAGTAGGAGCATCTTCAGTGTTGAAGATCACTGAAGATGGCGTACTTTTTAGATCATACCGTGACGGTCAAAAAATATTGCTGACACCAGAAACATCTATTGCTGCCCAAAAAGACCTTGGCGCTGACATTATCATACCCTTTGATGAACTACCACCCTATCACATTGATCAGCATAAACTTATTGCCTCTCTTGAAAGAACGCATCGTTGGGAAAAACGCTCACTTGACGCACACCTGCAAAATAGACAGCAACAAGCAATGTACGCCGTTATTCATGGAGGAATTAACCCTGAACTGAGAAAAAAAAGCTGTGATTTTTTAACGCAATTACCTTTTGATGGTTTTGCCATCGGTGGCAGCTTAGGAAAAAACAGAACAGAAATGGTGAACATGCTTGAACACATGATGCCGCTGCTTCCTACAGAAAAACCTAACCATCTACTTGGCATTGGTGATTTAGATTCAATTAAACCATGCATACAACTTGGCATTGATACGTTTGACAGCTCTCATCCTACTCGTTGCGCTCGTCACGGGCTGCTATTTACCACGCAAGGACCTCTTAAAATTGCTCATGCACGCAACAGCACTGACTTCAGTCCCATTGACCCCCTCTGCACCTGCTACACATGTACCCATTTTACCAAAGCGTATTTACATCATTTATACAAATCACATGAGCTGACACTGTATACTCTCGCTACCATTCATAATATCCATTTTATGGTACACTTAATGAAGCAGTATAGAAATGCCATTTTAAATGATGCAGTGTAATAGAAAATGAAAAGCCATGATAAAAACAATAACGTCTGCAACAAACCCTCTTATTCAATATGCGGTAAAATTACACCATAAAAAATATCGTGATCGTGCTCAAGAATTTTTAGCTGAAGGAGAGCGTGTTATTGCAACGCTCATTGAGGCACAACACACGCCACGTACCATTTTTTGCATACAAGAACAATTATTTCATGTACAAAAATTAGTACCAAATGATTTTATAATTGTTGTACCAACAACAATTATAAAAAAAATAAGTACGCTTGAATCTCCCAGCGGAATGGTTGGTATCTTTTCTCTCCCTACACAATTACCATACGACCAGCTTACCGCAGGCATTGTACTCATGAACATTCAAAATCCTGGCAATGCAGGCACATTACTGCGCACTGCTGTCGCAATGGGCAAAAAAACTGCTATTTTCATTAATTCTGTTGATGCATGGAACTCAAAAGTAGTTCAAGCAAGCGCAGGAGCTATTGGTCTTATTAATATTTTTCATTGTAGCTGGCAGCAACTTATTGAACATAAAAAAAATCTTGCGTTGTGCGCACTAGTGGTACAACAAGGGGAAAATCTAGAAAGCGCTGATTTGCGCAATAGTCTCATTATTATTGGCAATGAAGGTCGCGGCCTTTTGCCCGAACATATCCAACAATGTGATCAAAAAATAACGATAAACATGCCGGGAGAAGGTGAAAGTTTAAACGCTTCTGTTGCTGGATCAATTGCTTTATATGTAAGTTCACGCAAAACCTAAAAAGGATATACCATGAATAATAAGCAACCGTATGAATTATCATTATGGGCGGCAATTATTATTAATTTAAATATTATTATTGGTTCTGGTGTCTTTATTAATACTGCTGAACTGGCAAAACGAGCAGGTCTTTTTGGCGGATTGTGTTATGCGGTGGTAGGAATTTTATTATGCCCGCTTATTTTTTCTTTTGCACGCTTATTACAACTCTACCCTGGCGGTGGCTTTTATACTTTTTGTGCGCAACCCTTAAGCCCATTTGTCGGTTTCATCAGCACGTGGTGTTACTTTGCGACTAAATTATCATCCGCAACACTCATTATTCATATTTTTGTCACGCTTATGCAAAAAATGTTCCCCGTGCTTTCGATGTACAACATTTTTTTCTTAGATATTATCGTGCTATGTGCCCTTGTTATGTTAAATCTTTTTAACATCAAAACAGGAAGCTCAATTCAAGGCTGGCTCATGTTATTTAAATTATTCCCTCTCTGTTTTGTCATTTGTGCTGGTATTTTTTTAATACAAGGTAATAATATATCTGCTGTTCATCAATTATGGGCAGGTATCCCTGCCGCAATTCCACTGGTTCTGCATGCACTGCTTGGCTTTGAAACGGCCTGTTCAATCAGTAGAAACATCAAAAATCCAGAAATTAATGCTCCGCGGGCCGTTCTTATTTCTTATATAATCGTCATTACGCTCTATGTTTTGTATCAAGTACTTTTTTATGCAATTTTAGGACCAGAACTGACAGCGCAACCTGATTACCGTGCAGCGTTTCCTGCGCTCATTGCTCATATACCAATCAGTGAATATGCACAATCTTTTTTGTGTTCTATGATTTATTTATTCATCGCACTTTCGGCGCTCAGCGCTGGTTTTGGTATTATTTATGCAAACACCTGGAATCTGTATGGTCTTGCAGAATTACGCCACACCTTTATGCCACACCTCATCACGCGACTGAATTCATGCAACATTCCTTTTATGTGCGTATGGATACAAGCAGCAATTTGTTTACTGTTAATGGTTCTCATTAGAGGAGAACAAACAACCTTTCAACAACTGAGTGCTCTTGGCGCAACAATTACATATACACTGAGCCTGGTAGGACTCATACAAACATTGCGCATACGGGCACAAAAAATATGGTTACCCTTATTGGGATTAATTAATTGCGCAATCCTTTTATGCGCATCACTCTATGCGATGTGGTGGAATTGCAATAGCAAGCCATTGTTGATTTTATGCGGATTAGTAACTTTTGGTACCATCATGTATGTACAATCAAAACGGCATAAAAATGATATTCATCATTTTTAACAAGGATGTAAGTGAAAAAACTACCTATTGGTATTCAAACTTTTTCTAAGTTAATCAATGAAAATTGTGTATATATTGATAAAACAGCTCTTATTTATCAATTGATAACTGAAGGTTCATATTATTTTTTATCGCGGCCGCGTCGTTTTGGAAAATCTTTGCTCATCTCTACCTTAGAAGACCTTTTTTCTGGTAACAGAGAACTTTTTGAAGGCCTTGCGATTAATTCATTACCATACACATGGGAAAAACATCCTGTTATTATGATCTCTTTTTCAGATATCGCAGGTAACACCCCCCAAGAATTAGAATCTGGTATAAAAGTATATTTACAGCGCATTGCACAACATTATAACCTCATACTTGATAATGATATTTCAATGGGCCAAATGTTACGAGATTTGGTGATAGCTCTTTCGACTCAAAATGCAGTTGTTCTATTAATAGATGAATATGATTATTCCATCCTAAAACATATACATAATCAAGAAATAGCAAGCAGCATCAGAGACGTTCTCAGAGGGTTTTATGATGTCATTAAAGGTCTTGATCAATATCTTAAGTTCGTTCTACTTACCGGCGTAAGCCAATTTACTAAGACATCAATTTTTTCAGGACTTAATAACTTAGAAGATATCAGTTTATCGGAGCGATATAACACTTTATTAGGTTATACGCGTGATGAAATTGCATTACATTTTAATGAACACCTACATGCAATGTCTGAAAAAACTGAAAAATCTACTGAATATTTATTGAGCAATATTACTCAGTGGTACGATGGATACCGTTTTTCAAAAACGCCTCATGCAACGGCCATGTACAATCCATTTTCGGTATTATTATGTTTAAAAAATAATGAATTTTCTAATTATTGGTTTCAGTCAGGCACACCAACTTTTTTAATTAATTTATTAAAAACAAAAAATTATCCCATTCAAGAACTTGATAATGTTAAAGCTCTTGAAGAAGAGCTGAAGCAATTTGATACCGATAACCTTGAACTCAAAACTCTTATGTTTCAGACGGGATATATCACCATTAAGCACTATGACCCAGAATCGCATATATACACGTTAGGATATCCCAATAAAGAGACAATTAACTCCTTGGGTATTTTGGTTATCAAATCAATGACGGGAGCGTCGCAAGCTCATTTTTATAACAGCACTACCATGCTTTTAAAAGCATTTAATCACCATAATCTTGATCAATTATCTATCATTCTCACTCAACTTTTTGCAGAAATCCCTTACACCATTCAGATTGAAGAAGAGAAATATTACCAAACAATTTTTTATGTTCTCTGCAAAATGATTGGCGCAGATATCATTGTTGAACAACCAACAAACATTGGTCGAATAGATGCCGTTTTAGAAACAAAAGATTGTTACTTCATCATCGAATTTAAGATTAATGCAACAGTGAAAAAAGCTATGAAACAAATTGAATATAAAAAATATTATCAACCTTATCAGTTGCGTGGGAAAAAAATTATGCTCGTTGGCATTGTGTTTGATACAACTATCAAAAATGTAAGCGGCGTTGACTATAAGGTTCTTGAGTAAAATCTTATATGTTCCTAAAGCCCCAAAAATCTTATAATGCAAGCTATAAATCTGGGTTAGTTAATACAAAATCATAACTTTTTGATAATATTGCTTTTATTGACCGAGGAAGATAGTCGAGATATATGCGGGTTTCAGTTTCATCCAACGTAATTGTTCCCTTCTGCTGTCTTAGAATAGTATGTAACAATAATATCCCTAAAAATCGCTGATTCTTGAAATCTAGTTCATGCTTTTTTGTCATATCAAAATAACGCAAAGCCTCTTGCATGTTATCATCACATAAAGTAATTTTTGTAGTTTTTGCATTCCAGCCTGATCCAACCGTAATAATAAGCTCTTTTCCATCCTGAGAAATAGTTTTGTCTACGATACCACGGCTATATACAGTACCACAGGGGTATATCGCTTTAATTCTCTTTTCTTGTAAAATTTTTTGTCCTATATCAATATACTTATATAATGCTTTTTGATACCAACTATTACCAGACTGCGGTACAATGAAGGTATATACTGATCCGATATGATGATCAAAGTTTACATCCGTATTACCATAGTTACAATTTGCATATAATAACGTATCATCCTTTGTCCATTGAAGAATTATGTCTGAAAGATAACTATCTTTACCAAAAGAAAATGCAGAAGTTCCGCGTGTTAATCGTATTAATCCTTGACCAAATAAATCTTCCCTTTTCGATAAAAATAGTTCCTCAATTTTACCGCTATAGGATGCATCCGATGTCCTTGTAGCAATACACAATTGAGAGCCACTATGATTCAATGATATTTTATCAACATAAGGAGAAAATTTTGTGCGAGACAAACCAAGATTAGGGGTTATTATAAAAACTTGCTGACTCGTTGCCACCGCAAGCCAATCTCCCGCATTATTGCTGACAATATTTTTAATTCTTTGATTTTCATCAATTTCTAGCGTAGTAATATATTCTGTTACATTGTTAGCTAAATCCACCCTACTAATTACACCTTTTGTATTTATTGTATACAACTCATGAGCCTGACCAAAACAACAAGAAGCTACATCATCAAACTGACCAAAGCGAGGAGAAACTATATTGTTGTCAAGCGGAATAGTTTTCAATGTTTTCAGATTAATAAGATCAAACTTATCACTTTTATCTTTATCATACCAATATTGCGCTATACAGAACGAAGCATCTTGATTAACAGCAAGGAAATGTTCATTAAAATAATATCCATCATCTATTAATCGCAAATTAATTGTTTTATTTAAAGTAAAATAATTTGGATATTTAAGTAGCAGCTTTTTAAAAAAAGGTTTATAGTCCATTGTTATTGGAAGATCGCCAAAGGTATATGCTCCATAAATTTTGATATCATTATTAAAAAATAATAACTCTTCTCTCCAGTTGGTCCGCCAATTACCTGCTATTGCTTGAGGGTGAGAAAATAACCAATCACTGTATGGTTCTAACAATTTTACATCTATTTTTTCTCTCTGAATCAACAAATGAAACAATTCTTTTGACGGAAAAAGACGATGGCCCTTCACTATTATTGATAATTTTTCATTTTTCATTTGATTATAATGTTCTTCTGATACTACTCCCATCGTGACAGCATTGATAAGAACTGCACATCCTATAAAAATAGCTCGTAAACCATAAAAACATGTAAAGTCATACTTATATATATTCATAATTAGCAATTCCATTTTATTGAAAACCGAAAAGAAGTACAATTTACATATTAATACTTCTTTGACATATAAATATAGAATTTAATGATATCTTTTGAAATTTTACCGTATTTTAAGCGTAATCAACGCTAAAAGACATAAAAAGTAAAATCAGAAGGCGTTTAACCTTCCGAATCTTTTAGTTTTTTATAATGCAGCTTTCTCTATTTCTTCTAAGATGGAGGTACAAAAAGTTTTTCTTAAAAATATCGTAAAATATGGCTCAATAAGATTCCATTGCGCATCAGAGAGGTCATTATTAATATGCTTCATAAAAATATCTTCTACCAACAAACCTACTTTTTGCATTTTTTGTGCAAGTTCTATGTTTGAAGCATATTCCTCAACGATTTCCTTACAAGATTTATGTTCTTTAATAATCAAAGATACCACGAATGCACCCACCTCTTTTGCTGCAGCCTTAAAATCCTCATTTTCAAACAGCACATCCATACTAGCTGCTGGAATATTATGGTCTTTGCAAAAGTGACCCCATTCATCAATTATCGTTTGACACTCCTGTGAGTACTCTTCCATCTGTTTTTTAAGAATTTGTAATGCAGCTATGTCTTTTTTTGTTTGCTCACTATCACTACAATAGATAGGCGCTATAAACACCAAGGCTGATAATAGTATCTTTTTCATAAAACCCCCATTAATTAATCTTATTTTGAGGATATCAAAAACTAACAAACTCAGCAAAAGGCCCCATTAAATCATTATATTTACACAAAATTAGCGTATTTTTAGCGTAATTAACGCTAAAAGACATAAAATGAGAGAAATAATGCCAAAACGCGTGGTTATTTTTGATTCAGGCCAGCCTAAAAGCTCAAAATGATGATGAATAGGTGCCATTTTGAATATACGTTTACCGCGAAAACGTACTGACAATACTTGCAACATGACAGACACCGTCTCGAGCACAAAAAGACCTCCAGAAATTATTAGCAGCAATTCTTGTTTTGCCATGAGCGCCATAACCGCAAGACCTGCTCCTAATGCCAAAGAACCCACATCTCCCATAAAAATTTGCGCGGGATATGTATTGTACCATAAAAAACCAAGCGATGTACCGATTAAAATAGCGCCAATCACAGCTATTTCAGCTGATGCGGCAAACGGAATATGCAAATATAAAGCTAATGCATAATGCCCTGCAAGGTAGCAAATCACCGAAAATGTAGCAAAATTAGGGATTAATGAACCAATAGCCAACCCATCCAACCCATCGGTCAAATTTACCGCATTGCTTGTTCCCACGATAACAAAAACAGCCCACGGCACAAAAAAATAGCCCATATCAACGACCCAATGCTTAAAAAAGGGAAAAATCACCTCTGAAGAAAAAAACGGTGTTTTAATTAAACAAAGTGACGTAATAGACGCTATAATAATCTGTAAAATAAGTTTTTTTGCTGCCGATATTCCTTTATGGCAATAAATTTTTTGCCAATCATCCCAACAGCCAATTGCTCCAAAGCCAAAAAGCGTAAAAAGGAACGTCCATACGCGCGGATCAGCCAAATTTGACCACAAAAACATATTGATTCCTACGATCAATAAAATAAAAACCCCCCCCATGGTAGGCAAATTATTTTTGATTTGGTGAGTTTCTGGGGTATAGGAGCGCACTTTAGACCTAAAAAAGCGCTGCGAAATAGCCAAAAAATGCTGCCCACACAATAAAAACATGCCAAAAGAAGAGAGTAACGCAGCAATAGCTCTGACGCTGACATAATGAAAAACATTGAAAAAAGGCCAGTAATGCTTCAAATATAGTGAAAAATGGTATATCATGCGCTTATCAGGATTATTATGAGTTTACAAAACAATTTGAGGTTCATAATAACCAAAATAGCGATTAATTCAAGGTTTTTGGTAGGGCTTTGACGAAATTGTCCTCCCTTTATAGACTTATTGATAGCTACAAAAGTTGAAAATTATTAACAAATTCTAATCATAAAAGGATTTTTATGAACTTTATCAAGACATCTAAAAATTGGACCCGAGTAGCTTTATGTACCATGGCGATCAGTTCTTACGCACATAGTACAGAAACAAGTATATCAATTATAAAATCTACCGGTTCTTTTGTTCTTAAGGTAGAACAAGTTCTTGCCCAATTTTTTAACAAGGACAACAATGACATTTCATATAATGATTGTGATATCCTTTTAGGAAAAACGCTCACCGAATTTATTAATAAAATAGAACAGCTTATTGAAACAACCGATGATCAGTTAAGTCAAAAAGCATACGAAGTTGCGCAAGAAGCTCGTAAACATTTTAATGCCGCTTATAGCGTCATCAGACAATATAATGGCAAGCCTGCAACCGAAGCTAACAAATTTAAAAATGATATTGAACGTGTTTTTTCTCCTGATATTGCATTCTCTGCTATCACCACAAAATTGCGTGCGCTCTACAAAGATGCAGAAAATATTAACAACGTAGAACTCATGGCCGTTGTTCAACAACTTATGCTCGTACTTGAAAAGAAAAAAATCGAATGGAATAAAAAATCAGGCCCATCCCTGCTGACTGGCCTGACCGTCCGTATGTGTAAAAAGTAAGTAATTATACTATTGTTTTATATATATTTTTCTCAATGAACAAAATATCATGCTGTGGATATGGCATAAAAGATGCTAAAAAAGTATACAACAATGCTTTATCCATCGCATGATTCATCTGATAATAACGTTCAATAGCAACCAGCGGCTCTGCTCTGTACGATCGCATGTTATACGCGCATAAATAATAATAGAATGCTTCACTCCATGAATACTGTGTTTGTTGCTCAGATAGCTGTTGAATAGTTTGAGCAAATCGATAATGCGACATAAAATCTTCTTCATCAAATCCTTTTAAAGCTATCCGCTTTTTATATAAAAAATACGCTTCTTCTAAAGAACCAAGAGCGTGGCACGTCATTGCAAGATAAAAAAGAGTACGCGTATCAGAAGGATTTTTTTTGTATTCTTGGTATAACAACTCACGGTCTTGCACATAACGCTTTTGGGTTTTTTCAACCCCATACAGCGCTGGCGCATACTCAAAATAAATTGACCGGGGGACTTTTACTCTTGTTTGACCCACAATCGTTTCATGTACCTTGCCAATAAACTGTACTCCGCTCTGACACCTAATTAAACGTGGTGTATAAAAATCTGCATGACCATTTAAAATACGAATAAGATACGTAGCATATCGGTCACCACAGGCAATACTTCGATAACAAAAATCAATTAAAGCTCGCGCATCATTAATGTACCATTCTGCATCCAACATGATCATAAATGCCGCCTGAGGAAATAGTTCTTGAGCTCGTTGTAATGCATGGTTGCGCGATGTTGCAAAATCAATAAAATCTTCTTGTTCAATATACCCATGAGCTATGTTGTAACGCTGGAAAAACCCTTGTGTTACTTCAATCGTCTGATCAGTCGAACCAGTATCAAACACCAAAAAAGCTTCCACTCCGCCATCAACAAAAGGCTTGAGTGTCGCTGCAATTACCTCTGCCTCATTTTTCACCATAATCACTATTACTAAAAGGGGATTATAATTATTCGGTACTTGTGAATTAATATGATAAATAAAGTGTAACGACATAAAAAAGAATAATTTTGTTCTGCTGTTCATAGCTTTTTAATATCTCCTTCTTTGTAAAAAATTTGATCAGTTTATTTTTATATGTTATGGTCGCTAAAAAAGACTTCAATCATTTTTTTATAGGAGACGTTATGAATGCTTCAGTTCACCTTTCCCTAAAATCTTTTATCTATGTTATATTGCTTTTATTACCAACAGAAGCTTTTAGTGCAATAGCATATATCTCTCAGCCTTTAAAAGATTGCGTGCATACCATACACCGTTCAATAAGCACAAACAATTACACCGATGCCATGAATGAATTGTATGACATTATTAATGAAAATAGAATTCTTTCTAGTGATGCATTAATGTATCGCGCGCTAGAAGATACTCTTGCTTTGTTAAAACAGAATAAAGGTAAAATAAGCGAAGAACAAAGAAAAAACATAAAAAAATACATCAAAAAATATATCAAAAGCCTTCGCAGCAAACAAATGTTACTCACCATTAAAAGCTCTGCGCAAACAAAGACTTGGCCAGCAGCCTTTCTTGATCACGCTCTTGAAAAAAGTTCACCCGCAAACGCTGATATAATTTATTTAAACAATGAACGCATTGCTTCTGAAAATATGGTTATCTGCGGAGATCTGCAAAAACGCTCATCAATGTTTGATCCCGTGATAACACGCAAGACAAGTTCTGCTATTTTTAATGCCAACGACATGACGAATATGCAATCCACTACCCCTACCATCGTTTTTGGAACAGGAGTTGCATCCCCTATTATTAACGCATGGATCATGACACCAAGTGATACAACTCAGTATCCTATGAATATAGAATTTGCCGTGCCAAAAGACCTACAAAAGGGTAAAACAGTGACGCTTGAATTACATTTCTTGATACAACAAAATTCTACCACTACAGGCAACGCTCGCGTGCAAATTAACGCAAAATACATGCATCAAGATTCAACCTTTGATATTCTTGATACAACCCCACATTTCACAAGCACTCACATGTCTGATGATTTTACTGTTTCAGAACCAAGCTCTGCAACAAGCGTAAAACATATTACTGTATCTATTACAATATCCTCTTCTTCAATTAAACCTGATGATTTAGCATACCTTTCTATTACTCGCGTTGCACCATCTTCAGGAACAGAATATGATAATGATATTTATTTAGCAGCTGCGGCATTCCAATATACATCATAAAAATACACTCCATAAAAAAAGCCTTCTGTTAAACACAGAAGGCTTTTTTTATGCGTTCAATAATCATCGTAGTTGAAATTCCTTGAGTATAGGGAGTAATGCGCATCATATTCATCGCAAGAGGATCTGCAAAATATGTTATCAGCGTGTCTTGCTTAAAATCATCTCCATGTACTACATAATCAATAGTATGTTCTTGTATAAATTCTTTTGTCACTGCCAGTGGTGCATTACAAATAACCTCATCGACATATTTACACCCTTCAACAACGCGGGCTCTTTCTTCTTGGGTTAAAATGGGGTTTCGTTTGTAAGACATTGCAACATCATCAGGAATAAGCCCAACAATTAATACCGTCCCCAGCGCTTTCGCTTTTTTTAAAAACTCAACATGCCCATAATGAAATAAATCTGCCACCATACTTGCATATACACGCACTGAATTTTTTTGCAGAAAAGACGTACGATCTAATAACGGACTTATTTTTTGAGCCGCAACCAAATCGTGCTCAAGAAGAAGACGCTCTTCTCGTATTTCTAAAAAATGATTCCATATTCTTGCATAGTATGGCCAATCATTTGAAAAAGATGCATCAAGATAGGGAACAGGATCATGGGGACCTAAAACAAAAATATCGCCAAATGGATATACTCTTAATGGATATAGTTCCTGTTTAGTGATATAAATTGGCTCATCATCACGCTGCATCCAATGTTTATCATAATAAATTTTATCATTACTCTCGACCGTAAAAAAAATATCAATGCATGGTGAACCACGCAGCGATTTAAACGTGAAAACTTCTTTTGCAGCTATCTTATAACCAAACCACACTGGTATCACTTTATATTGTAGACGCTTTAAAAAAGGAATCAGTGATATAAATAATTCTTTATCTTGAAGTTTAATATTAATATCAATATCATCATCCCACGGAATAATTCCTTGATGACGCACGGCTCCAAGTAACGTCCCTCCCTGAATCCAATATTCTAACTTGTTGCACGTAAAAACTTCATGCACGTCTTTCATGAGCTGGTACAGATGCTGATACCATCGAGAAGGCATACTATAAGATGCAGATATCGTGACAACTTGCGCTAAAAAAACAAAAACGCATAAGCATTCTTTTTTTATATTTTTTATCATTATAATTTCATTATTTTAATGCCTGACACAAAGCAACATATTTCGAGCAATCAGCTGCTACATGTTTTATATCTCCTGGACGTTCAGGCATAAAAATAATATCTCCTGTATAATGAGTATGAACTTGTTTTAATGTTTCAATTAAATCCAACAATGTGATGCTTTTGCCGGTTGCAATATTAAAAACCTGTCCCAATACGCGATCTTTATCACAAGAGCCCATTAAAATATTTGCACGCACTATGTCTTCAACCGGTACATAATCACGCGTTTGCATACCATCTCCAAATATCGTGATAGGCAAATTCCGTTCCATATTATAATTAAATTTGGAAACGACTCCTGCATAATATCCATGAGGATTTTGCCGAGATCCGTATACATTAAAATAACGCAGTGCTACGGTTTCAACACCAAATACTCGTGCATATTCTGCACAATATATCTCACCTATTAATTTAGAAAATCCATATGGTGATATGGGAGCAGGTTGTGCTGTTTCACAACATAATAGTTCTAACTCTCCATATACAGCGCAAGAAGAAGAAAATACCACACGTTTAACATTATTAAGGCGAGCAGCTTCCAATATATTTTGTGTGCCTACAATGTTAATGTCATGACACAGTTGAGGGTCTTGTGTTGAAGCAGGAACTGAGACAAATGCAGCTAAATGAAAAATAATATTTTTATCCCGGGTTGCCAACAAGCAGGTATCAAGATCAGTAATACTGCCATAAAGATACGTAATATTGTCCATAACAGCAGCAATATTCTGTATATTTCCGGAGCTTAAATCATCTAACACCGTTACCTGTGCGCCAAGTGATACTAATTTCTCAACAAGGTGCGATCCTATAAATCCACAACCGCCTGTTACTAAAACAGAAGTTCCTTGATAATTACTATCTATTTCACCACATGCAATCGAATGAGAAACTAAAACATACCCGCATAATAAAAAAACCATTATATATTTATTCACATAACCCCCTTTTTAATAAACTAAAATTGTCTGTTTGTTATTCAGATTAAATCAAGAGGAAAAACAAAATATAGAAAAATCTATTTTTGCTTGTGTAACTTACGGATATAGACAGCCGCCTAAAGAAAGAAGTTAAAAAATGAAAAAGATAAAAAATTATTTTTTATACCTTTGTTTGTTGTTGTATAGCATTTCTACATTATCCATCTTTCATGACAACTTTTTCTCCAAAGTGATTATATGGGGTCACCCTTTACATTCTCATACTCATTCTTATATTCATTGGGGGTTTTTTCGTGCATTTAAGCATCTTGGGTATGAAGTATATTGGGTTAAAGAACAACAAGAATTAGAAGGCATTGATTTGCATAACGCACTCTTTTTAACCGAAGGACAAGTTGATGAGCATCTACCAAAACGTACTGATTGTTATTATATTTTACATAATTGGAATCCTGAAAAGTACCAAGAACTCTTTTCTCATAACCGGTGCATTTTATTACAAGTGTATACGCATGATTGCTTACAACATACGGTTGAAAAAATAGATGATTATGTGTATGGCGACATACATCAAAAAATAATCTTTATGCCATGGGCTACGGATTTGCTTCCTCCGGAAATCGATTACATTAAAGCCAGTGTTTACAAAAACAATCGCACAAAAACTATTAATTGGATCGGCACCATTGGTTCTGGGCGTTTTGGCAATTACCAAGAAATAGACAATTTTAAAAAAGCCTGCCACGACAATAACATGACCTTTAACCATTTTACCAATACCACCATGGAACAAAATGTTTCATTAATCCAATCGTCGTACATGGCGCCGGCACTACAAGGTCCCTTTCAATGCGAAAAAGGATACATTCCGTGTAGAATTTTTAAAAATATTAGCTACGGTCAATGGGGTATTACCAATAATGCAACAGTTTATGATCTTTTTAAAGGCAAAATTGTATATAACGCTGATACCTATCAACTTTTTTACGATGCGCAAACATATATAAATAATGCTACGGTAGAAGATTTATATGAACTAATGGATTTTGTAAAAGACAATCACACGTATATTAATAGAATAGAAACGCTTCTTATGTTCATGAAAAAAGCTCTTATGATAAAGGAAGAAAATGAAAAAATATAATATGATAATACTCGGTATTCTTTTTATCAATTGCGTAACAATAAAATCTGATGTGATTATTGAAACAATCTTACATCAATATAAAAAATATTTAGACGAAGGAACATACACCGGATTTGACTGGTCCCATTGTGCAAGAAAACCTGAATCACGCTATTACACATTTAAAATTGCTTTTGAACATTTCAAAAAATATAATGGAACGGTTGTTGTAGAACTTGGTACTTCGCGTAGCTTTGTTCATGGAGGACATCCTGGGTGCAACCAAGATGATATCAGTTATTGGAATGTTAACAAACCTGAAGATTGGGACTGGGGCGCAGGCTTTTTTACCCGCATGGCAGCTGAATGCTTATCACATCTTTCACCAACTATTCATACGGTTGATCTTATCGCCGCTCATATTGAACGGTGCAAAATAATTACGGCAGACATCAATGAGTGCATTCGCTACCACGTATCATCGTCTGTTGATTTTCTCAAAACAATGGCTCCAGAAAGTATTGATTTACTGTATGTAGACACCGGCGACATGACACCTATTGAACCTACTGCTCAGCTGCAACTGCAAGAAGCAATCCTTATTGTAGAACACAACTTGATATCACCTCAGGGTATCATTTTAATTGACGATGTCCGCAACCAAACGCCAAAACAATTTGGCGAAACATCTGATTTAGGCAAAGCAAAATATTCTATTCCTTATTTTTTAAATCACGGCTTTGTTGTTCTTGCGGATGAATATCAGGTTATTTTGCAAAAAAATAACTGAGTAGTAAAAATTTTAAGATTTTTACTATTTTATAACCTGACAATAATATACTAACCATTGTCTAAGCCAAGTCCTATGCGTATCTTGTATACGAGTAACGTGTTTTTTTATTATAAAACCGTTTCTTTCCAGGATTTTTGTAAATTCTGTTTGATTGTATAAGTAAAAATATCTTCCCGTATCAGCATCAAAATACTCTCCATCACCTTCTGCTAATGAAATAAAACCAATAGCTCCACATTTCATTGGAGCTTTTATAGCCTGTAAAACAAATTCAAGATTTTGAGGGGGAATATGCAATAGCATTGCAGAACACCAAAATCCATCATAAGATTCTGGTGGTAAATGCCAATCGTATATCGTCTCTTTTATAAACTCGTGATTAGGAAAAGTGTTTTCGAGAGCAACACGCATTTTCTCTGCTGGTTCACAACCAACATAGTCATACCCTGCTTCTATAAAAAATCGCGCTTCTCTTCCTTTACCTGCTCCTATATCTAAAATACGCCCACAAGGTAATAATTTATTGAATTCTTTAAGTTCTGCATCCCAAAACGACGGAGTATTATCTTTTGTTGAAGAAGTCATAAATTTCTCTGCTTCTTTATCATAAAACGCCAACGTTTTTTGTTCTTTTTCAGTCATACCCATAGCAGAAAACCCATAAATTATGATCATTGTAAGAATTGTGCTCAAATAATACATTGCTATACCATTTTATTAATTAACTAAATAAGCTCATTTTCTTTTGTTCACTTCGAGTAAAACAATATATCAACAATAATAGCATATAATGCATAAATATCATCATTTTTTGCACCATGGCTTTATTGTTCTTGCAGATAAATATCAGGTTATTTTTACAAAAAATATCTTAACTAAAAAATTGCACAATTTTGACATTCAATCGGTAGCAAAACAGTTTTAATTATGCTATGATCTGCAGCGCATATAATAACAATACATCAATGCAAAAGATAATGCGCAAATATTCCCTACATTTTTTAGTACTTATCATTTCATTGTCCCTGTTTTCCATTCCTACAGTCCATGTGGTATTTGAGCAAAATAACAATTCATACCACTTATCTCATCACAGCAAATACACTCACCATTATCCTCATGTGATTAAAGATAATCTTTTTTCATATTCATCAACACAATTGCAAAAATATTTCGATAACCATCATTATTCAGAAAAAGATGTTCTTGCGCAAAATGCACTGTACATGTCTGATGCATTTGTACAACTCATAAAGACGTATCCTGATTACGAAAAAGCCCTTACAAAACTGTATAAAAAACTTAAACACATGAATGTTTTTCAAAGATGTATTCATTGGATATCACACAGCAATAAGCATCTAAAACGCATTGAACATCTTTACCAAGAACTCAAGCAATATCACCAATGTACCACAACAAAAGCACTTTCATTTGCGACCTTTTATCACATTAACTTGTTACATCTTTTTCCTTACAATGAAGCATCTGTTGCTCAACAGGTGTACAAAAATTACATCTCCATTTTAGAGCGCGCATCAAACATTGCTGACCACAATAGCATAGTACGCGATAGCATTGGAAAAGCTTCAGGCATTGGCCTTGAAGCAAATAAACAAGGATACACCAAATATGCTGCTAAAATTGCTGATTTTTGTTGGTTAATGCTTGATTGCGCAATTGCATTTGATGAAGGAATATATCTGGGTGCTGCACATACATTTGATGCAATTACCCATCCCGTTGAAACGATAAAAAATAGCCTTATTGGCATTGGCATGATTGCGTGTGGACTAAGTAAACTAATTTCAATACCGATAGAGTGTGTTTTGTTATATGCAACAGATGAACATGATTTCTATCTGCGAACTGATGTCATTTGTGATCAGTTGATAGCCATTGCCAACAATATTATGCGTTATGTTGAAACAACACCACCAAGAGATATTGTCAAGCAAGGTTCTGCATTATTGACCGAAACAGTGCTATTAACAAAAATTAGCTCATTCGCTTATGATGTATCAAAAAAATTATTACCTCCTGCATTCAATTACATTGAATATGTTACTAAAACAGAGCCTGTGGTTTGTTTTGCAGATGGCGCCATTGTCAAAGTTGATGTACCAAAAAATATTAATTTGAAAGCAATCAGAGATAATATTTCAAAAATAGAATCTATCCAATCTTTTCCACAAGGTATTAGCAAAAAATTACCAAGCATTTCGCTCAATATACAAGAAGTTACTCAAGCCATTCAAGCTATAGAACCAAATCGTATTCATCATAATTTTAACTCCAACAACCGGAAAACATGCTTGGTGTAAATTATGCAAAAATCCTTTGAATTGGGAGGAAGTAAAAAATGTTATTACAAAAGTAATGCTAGAAGGGAGCATAAAAATTACAAAAGTAGGATACGAAAAAATTCTTACCATTGGCAAAGAAAGTGTCATTGCTAGGTACATATATAAAACAGACGGAACATTATCAATCACTAATGCATGGGTAAAAACATGAATAAACATTTTTTAGATGCCGTACATCAAGGAAATTATCATAAAGCAAAAAAATTAATACGTGATATGCCACACAATCAACTCTGCCAATTTTTAATTGACCTCGCTATCGAAACAGGTTCAATTGCTATATATACATTTACATGTTTTTTATTATTAGAACAAGAATCGGCAGAACTACATTATTGTGCTGCAGGCATATTAGATCATGGATTATGTTATTTAAAAGGAGCAACAAGCTCGTCATTTTTTCATGCAAAACGAGCAGTAGAACTTTCTCCAAATGATATTACCTGTCAACAAGAACTATTATATTATTTTGGAATGCCGGACCAAGTTCTGAGTAAAGAAGAAGCAAAAACTATTGCGGAAAACATACTTTTAAAAGACCCTGATAATGTTGAAGCTTTAGAAGTTATTAAAGAAATTAGTAAAAATTCAGGGGCTTAAAAGCCCCCAAGTTTGACAAAGAATGTTTGTTAAATCTAAATATTGGTATTCAAGAACAACGCATTGCCATGCCAATGCGGAACAATATCAGACCATATTTCTATAAATCCATGATCGTTCATCCACGTTTTTACGTCATCATACATAGCGCAATTATTCCAAAAATGCTGCAAATTCACTTCTGTGTAAATTAGTTTTACCGTTTTTAACACCGTAAGCGCTCCTTGCAAGGCATTCAGTTCGTTTCCTTCCATGTCAAGCCATAAAAAATCAACGGTAGCAACATTATTATTTGCAGCCCACTCATCCAACGTTACAACAGGAACATAGATGGGATGATCTATATCTGCATGAAAATAATCTGCATTAAAAGATTCTGTTGGACATAACAAAGAACTTGCGCCGCCGGCTAAGTAGAATGGATATTCTCCTTTCATATTTGATAATGCCAATTGAATAGCAACAACATTATAACACTGTTGTGCAACTTTTTGTAAATGAGCAAAAGAATTTGGAGATGGTTCAAATGCATATATTGTTGCCTGCGGCCAAAATTGACTCATCCATAATGAGTCCTCACCAAATTGCGCTCCTGCCTCAACTATGATGGGAGCATTTGGCAAAATTCTTCTTAACAAGGCCCATGGTACAGCCTCGCCAACTCCGTTACAATCGAACAGCGTTATGCAACTGAACAAAACAATATACACATTATTGCGTATCTTCATTAACATTCCTTTGTATTTTTTACTATTTCATCAAAAATACAACGCCATTTATCAAGCATTGCATTGATATGATCCTGAGCAAAGTTTTTAACTTTCAAGCGCAAAGCCGCAAAATCTATTGTTTCAATTTTATGCTTTAAATCTTGCCAAGAATCAAAGTAGGTAATAACTTCCGCGTTTTCTGGATTGTACCATTCTGACAGCTGATAATGATTTTTAAAAAAATTATTATTTTGCCACCAGAGCATACCGGTGCGATGCATATCTAGCATAAATGAAGCGGAAGGAACAAAATATGGTAACCCTTGTTGTATATTTTCAAAAAACGCGACGTTTGACCATGCATATGGTATATGAATAATACCCTTAAAAGCTTTTAAGTCATGCGGTCCATTATACCTACCATGATATACCGGAATATTTATAAGTCCGCAGCAGTAAACACTATTAACTGTTGCATCATTATGATAAGGGGGGATAAAAAACATATTTTCTTTAACAACATCAGCTGCAATAGCAGATGAAACATTCTGGTGCACGCAAAAACCTGTAGGTTTTATAACCATATCGTCACACGTGACATTTTTTTGCATCGCATAAAATGATTCAAAGGCTGTATACGGTACAAGATATACATTTTTTTTAGTTGATGCTTGCCGTAACAATTGATAATAATGCTCATCGGGAAACTCGCAATCAAGACTCCCGTTATCAACATAATCAAAGCGATTACATATCCAAATAATGAGTGGTTTTTCATAATTATTTTGTAAAAAAATACGTGATAATGGCGCCGTATCTGAAGTAATAATTGCGTCAAACTGATTAAAGTAATCTTTATGTTTTTGCCATACACAACGTGCTCGCTCATATCCTACATTATACAACGCATTGCCTTGCGCATATCCATCCCATTCTTGTGCCAGTATATCGGGAATAAATAATGAAGTAACGGTAAAACCGAGCTGCTGTGCAATAAAATTAATTTCATTGATACATCCCTTATGAAAACTCAGGTGTAACACATGCAATGACATAACAGGTACCATATGCAATGCAGCTAGCGCAATTATTATGCATAGTAATTGCTTTTTGAATAACATGTTTACTCTCTAATCTCGTCATGATTTTTATCTAATGCGAGCAACTTTGGCGTACAATCCGGATATCCTTTTCTTTGACCATTTTCTGGATAGCAATATGAGCGATCAAGCATTATTGTTGGTTTATGATCAATAAAATACCGATTCAAGTGGCTTTCGTCATGCCACACTGCAACATATTTGTGTTGATCAAGATCTGCAAAAATATTTTTTGTTATAATGCTACTCATCGTAATAAATTCATTCGTCGTTCCACCGTAAAAACCTCCCGCAAAATAATACTCTCCTGCGCCATGTGGTATATATGCGGTAGACAAAGGATTGCGATCATAAGGAGCTTCATCTCCCCACAACGGTTTATTTTTTTCAAAGCCAGGATGTTGCGTTGCAACACGCTCTCCTAAAATTTCATCTCCCTCTTCTCCGACAAACAACATATCTGCATCCGTTGCAAACATATAATCAGTTGAGGCAAATAATTCTTTATGTTCATGGTACACAACAAAGCGCATGAGCGTATCATATGGCCAGCCAAGTCTTTTTTGTTCAATAATCACGATATTATCTTTGTAAGGCACACTTAACAAATCATCGAGTGCAACACGCACTTCATCATTCACCGATTGTGCTGCATCTGTAAAAATAAAGTATGTTTTTTTATGGTGCTGACAAAAATATTTTTCCGCAGAATCAAGCAAAGATTGCACAAAACTAATATATTTACCTGTTGCCATAATACACAAGCCAATATGATAATTGTTACCAGGTAATAATAAAAATGAGCATGAAAGTATATACAATAAAAAAATATTTTTTATGTTATTCATCTATTTTTTCCTTCGTTTTTTATATTCGCGGTATAAAAGTCGGTTCATATTCCGTATGCACTGCTTTATTATTCATCAAATAAAGCGGCGAAATGTCCATTTTAAAGCCTGCCTCAAATTTTTCCAACAACTCTTGTGGTGTATATAAATTCATGTCGCGATTTAACGGATTTACGCTTTGCACTTTATTCAACGGAATATTAAGAATTTTTGAGCTATCATAAAACAAGCCTATAGGGCTCGGCGCTTTATGAACAACCCACCACTCAGCCCATCTGCCCTCCAAAAGATTTGGGTTTGTATATTCAAGTGATTCAAATAAAAAAAGTAAATCTTCTTTTCGATATAAGGTCATGTCTACGGTATTAGGGTAGTGCCAATCTTTTTCTCCTAAGTCAAATTCCCAAGAAAAAACATCCGCACTCACCTGCTTTTTTGGAGGAAGAACTTGCGCAGCATTTTCCGTATAACAATAATCAAGATTTAAGCCCATCTTTAAATAAAAACCATACGCATTTTCATGCTCTAACCATTCAATGCATTCATGAAGATTAATAACATCTTTTACGATATTATCGTCTACCGCAAACACAACATAGGGCGAAGTTGACTTTGTAAGCGCTTGAAGCGTTAATGTTTTAAAATCATAAATGCTTTGCTGTTGCAAAAATGTTACGAGAGGAAAATCTGATGCCGCTATTTTAAAACCATTATTATATCGCTCATTACTCGTACGATAAATAATTGTTGTTGAATTAATATGCGAGACATATTTTTGTAACGATTCAAGTAAAGCATATAACTGTAAGGGACGATCATATGAAAAAATAATAATGTCTGCTTTATATTCTTGTAATATCTTATCTGCACTCAATACTCTGGTATTGCACAAAAGCAATACCAGAAAAAATATATTTTTTTTTCTCATCAAAACACACTCCTTTGCTATGATAGTATTTTTATACACGACTCATTAAAACATAAACCTAAGCGATCAAGATTCCCTTCATTTGCCCACATCATTTCTAATCCCTGTGGTGTCAAATCATAATATCCTTGTAACGCTGCAAACAAAGAATCGTTTTTTTTATGCAAAACACAATCAAGAGAATTGGCGCACGACCATTTATCGTGCGCTAATGAAAAATTCCATGCAAAACAATTTGTACGACATTCTATGAGCGGTAAATGTATATATTTATTCATTGCATCATACGCGTTTAACTTAAAGTAAAAAGCATACGCATGAACGTCTTGTAATAGTTCAATACAATGAGATAAAGAAATAGTTTTTATAAATTGTACATCCCCTTTGATATATAAAATATAATCATTTTTTGTTGCAGAATAAAAAGTAAACAAAGATTCTTTAAAATTAGCTCGATGCTCACTAATCTGGCAAAATGTTACGTCTTGATACAAAGATTTTATACCATCATATTCCGGCTGCTCTTCTTTATTGATGGGTTTATACATTACAAACACGCTATCTACCTCTTTTACGTAATTCATCATAGAATCAAGTAACATGATAAGACTTTGTGGATTACGAGCAAAAATAATTGCATCTGCTTGATGATTTTGCTGTTGCACTGCTGGTCTTTCTGAAAGACGTTGATAGCGTTTTTTATGTCGCACAATTTGAGCTAAATGCGCTTGTAATTGTCTGCTGACATAATGATCGCTGATAGAATTTTCATCATTGTACATATACATAACATCAGCAATAAATTTATGCCTATCTCCTGCCATTTCTATCATAGGAAACATCATTACCTGATCCCATGTCATTGGATAAAAATTACCCAAATATAATAAATCTTCTGTTTTAATTTGTTTAAAAAGCCAAGCATAAAAAGTACGTAAATGAGTTGGTAAATGCTGAAAATCTCTGAATGCATTATGTTCTACAATATAGTCAGGCATAGGACTTGCCCATCCAATAATTTTTGACGGATATAACTGAAATTGACCATAGGTTAACCATATTTCATCTGAAGAATAGATAGCATTTAAGCGAGATAAAACTTCCTTGTCATCTTCTGGCAACCAATCATCGCCATCCAACGTCACTACAATGGCATCATCATGACAGGAATAGATCATGGTATATAAATTATACAAAGCTCCACGGCGATGTTGATTTTTGATAAGCATCACTTTTTTTTCATGGTCATGCTCTATTAAAAAGTGCTCGACTAAATCACCTGTGCCATCAGGAGAACAATCATCAGTATAAATAACACGAAAATTGGTATAATTTTGAGAAAGCACTGAACGTAAATTACGTTCGTAATAGTTGCTATTATTATACGACGGAATAACAACCACAATCTCTTTTTCCTGATAAGTAACCACGAATACGGGAAAAAATATCATGAGATAAAAACATATCCTTAGAAGAACATCAGTGATTCGATTCATTATTTCCTTCCTTTTTTTATACTGTGCATTTTTTTTCATATCATGCCTTGATCTTGCTATCAACACCAAAAAATCTGTATAAAGATATCAGTACATAAGATAAATAATCAAACATATAAAAAAGGAGTTTTTATTATGAGATTTTTTAATAGATTTTTTTTGTATTTATTGCTTTCTCTTATCAATACATCACTATTGCACGGCGCCATGGAAAAAAATGCTAAAATTTATGTTGCCGGACATAACGGGTTAGTAGGATCAGCTATCATCAGAAAACTGATAGCTGAAGGATATACAAATATGGTAACTCGCACATCAAAAGAGCTTGATTTACGCAACCAACAGGCGGTTGCAGAATTTTTTGATCAAGAACGACCAGAGTATGTATTTCTTGCTGCAGCAAAAGTGGGAGGGATTCACGCAAACAATACCTATCCTGCTGAATTTATTTATAACAATCTCATGATTGAATTAAATGTCATTCACGAAGCATATCGTCACAATGTTAAAAAGTTGCTTTTTTTAGGATCTTCTTGTATCTATCCCCGCGATTGTCCCCAGCCCATTAAAGAAGAGTATCTGCTTACTTCACCGCTAGAAAAAACAAATGAAGCGTATGCTATCGCCAAAATTGCAGGTCTTAAATTATGTGAATATTATAACAAACAATACGGAACCCACTTCATTTCTGTCATGCCTACCAATTTATACGGCCCCTATGATAATTTTGATTTAACAACATCCCATGTATTGCCTGCTTTACTCAGAAAAATCTACCAAGCACACCAAAATAATGCACCCCAGTTTGAAGTATGGGGAACAGGACAAGCATTACGCGAATTTTTACATGTCGATGATTTGGCAAATGCTGTTGTATTATTGATGAACAATTATGACGGATCTGAAATCATCAATATCGGCTCTGGCACTGATCTTTCAATTAAAGAACTTGTTGAGATGATTAAAAACATTGTTGGGTATACCGGTGAAATTGTATGGGATCCATCAAAACCAAACGGAACTCCCCGCAAATTATTGAATATAGAAAAATTAACAAGCCTGGGGTGGCAACCACTCATTTCCCTTCCTGAAGGCATCAAAAGCACATTAATGTGGTGCAAAAATAATGCAATTTTTTAACTATTCATTACAAAAAATGGAGATCCTATGAATTATATAGTGTTAAAAACTATAGTACTCTTTTTTTTTATTCCTTTGTGCGCAACAGAAAAAATAGCCCTTATTGTTGGCATCACTGGCCAGGATGGCACCTATCTCACTGAATTTCTCCTTGATAAAGGATATACTGTACATGGCATCAAACGAAGATCTTCACTATTAAATACACAGCGGCTTGATCATATATACAATAATCCTGCCTATCACCATCGTTTTTTTCTTCATTACGGAGATGTTACTGATGCAGCTCTTTTGATAAATCTTATTCATAAAATTATGCCTGATGAAATTTATAATCTAGCAGCACAAAGTCATGTTTTAGTGTCATTTGAAATGCCTGTTTACACGGCAGAAGTCGATGCTCTTGGACCACTGAAAATATTAGAAGCTATAAGATTAGCCAGCAACACGAAAAAAATAAAATTTTATCAGGCTTCATCGAGTGAAATGTTTGGCAAAGTACAAGAAATTCCACAAACTGAAAATACTCCTTTTTATCCCCGCTCTCCCTATGGCGCTGCAAAATTATACGCGCATTGGATTACTAAAAATTATCGCGAAGCATACGCAATGTTTGCTTGCTCGGGCATTCTTTTTAATCATGAATCTCCTATTCGCGGAGAAACATTTGTAACCCGAAAAATTACACGAGCAGTTGCTCATATTGCCGCAGGATTACAAGATCATTTATTATTGGGAAATCTTGATGCACGTCGAGACTGGGGACACGCAAAAGATTATGTCGAAGCTATGTGGCTTATTTTGCAACAAGAAGAACCAGACGATTTTGTTATTGCAACAGGCGAAAATCATTCTGTCAGAGAATTTGTTGAACTCGCCTTTGCCGAAATCGGTATTGAAATTGTCTGGAAGGGACATGGTGTTAACGAAATTGGATATGATAAAAATACCGGCAAAGAACTGATATTTATTAACCCTCGCTACTTTCGACCAGCAGAGGTAGATCTTTTAATTGGTGATTATTCAAAAGCATATAATACATTTGGATGGACCCCTAAAATTTCTTTCAAGCAGCTGGTCACCGAAATGGTAACGTGTGAAATTAATGCCATAAAAAAGACAATTTGAAAAAACTGCCATATGTTTTTCTTGCCTGAATGAGCACAATAAGGTACATTATATAATAAAAAAGATACGATCAATGTATCTTTTTTATTATATTAAAAGCGTATCTTTTTTAATCAAAAAGCACCTTTTTACACTGTATAATTATGATGAACACAAAAACAGATTTTTTTGACGTTATTGTGGTTGGCGGAGGTCACGCAGGTATCGAAGCAGCCCACGCAGCCGCAAAAATGGGTTCAAAAACCGCTCTCATTACGCTTGATGAAACAAAAATAGGACTTATGCCCTGCAACCCTGCCATTGGCGGAATTGGCAAAGGGCATATTGTACAAGACATCAGCGCGCTCGGGGGCCTCATGCCACAATTATGCACATCTACCTATTTACAAGCACGTATGCTCAATACAAAAAAAGGCGCCGCTGTTCAAGGGTTGCGCCTTCAAATTGATAAGCATGCATACAGTAAACTCAGTCAAAAAAAATTAAAAGAACTCAATAATCTCACCATTATCAGCGATGTGGTTGAAAACGTCTTACTTGATGAAAACAAATGCGTCACTGCGATAGTAACAAAAACACAAACATTAACCACTAAAGCGGTAATCCTTACAACAGGTACCTTTTTGAATGGCTTATGCCACATTGGTGAAAAAAATTTTTCAGCAGGCAGACGTGACGAACAAGCTGTCACTGGTTTATCCTTATTTTTAAAAAATACAGGATTGCGTTTAGGCCGCTTAAAAACAGGAACGCCTCCACGCTTGTTAAAATCAAGCCTTGATTTTTCAAAAATGGAACATCAAGAACCAGACAATCTTAACTACCTTTTTGAATTCTATCCACACAAAACATACAGCTCTCATGCGTGTTATATCACTCATACGAATGAAAAAACACATGAAGTCATCAAAAATAATCTTCATCGTTCTGCTATGTACAACGGCAGCATTAGCGGCATAGGACCACGCTATTGCCCTTCGATAGAAGATAAAATTCATCGTTTTGCGCAAAAAACATCGCATCATGTATTTGTCGAACCAGAAGGAGCTGACTCTGATGAAATATACCCTAACGGTATATCAACATCATTACCACTTGATGTACAAGAACAATATATTCGCACTATTGCAGGCTTTGAAAATGCCATTATTACCAAGCCCGGCTATGCCGTTGAATATGATTTTGTTTTTCCTCATCAATTGACGCACTCTTTAGAAGTAAAAACAGTTCCTGGTCTTTTTTTAGCAGGGCAAATTAATGGCACTACTGGATATGAAGAAGCTGCAGGACAAGGCATTATAGCCGGTATTAATGCTCATCTGAAAGCACACAATAAACAGGCGTTTATTCTTGATCGTACACAAAGTTACATAGGCGTTATGATTGATGATCTGGTAACCATGAGCGTAGATGAACCATATCGCATGTTTACCTCCCGCGCTGAACGGCGCCTTTTATTACGACAAGATAACAGCTTTTTACGCTTAACCGATAAAGCATATGCCCTTGGCATGATCGACCAACAATTATACGATGATTTTTTACGTGAAAAAGAAATGGTCGAAACCGCTTTAGCACATATACGATCAAAATTGAATAGCACCGACATTGCACGCATTTTTGGACAATCAGAAGAAAACAAAACCGAAGTGCTCAATTATATTTCCATGCCCTTGTCAGAGCGCGCACTCCACATAATACATGCAGAGTTGCGTTATGAGCCATATATTATCCGAGAAAAAAACGATATTAAAAAAACAGAAAACTTCAAAACCATGATCATTCCTGCCTCATTTATCTATAGCAACATTGCAGGACTGTCAAAAGAGTTACAACAAAAACTCACTCGTCACCAACCCTCAACAATTGCACAAGCAGCGCTCATTCCCGGAATGACCCCCGCTGCGCTATCGTTGTTAATTTTCAGAATAAAAAATTATGTATAATACACCCAAAAAAAGGATCGTAATGTTCGGACTCTCATTAGCGTTAGCACTGCTCATTGCTTCAACTGAAACTGATATTATTATCAGTAATTCAACAAAAGATGCTGAAATCACTGATATTCAGGATGAGAAAAAAATTGATGATCAGCAACAGCCCACGATTGAACCAATTGTCATCACCAATGCAATAGAACCATCAATGCTTGCGTATAAACATTGGACGGGGACGTATAGTCCAGAATTATTTACTATCACCATTAATGGCTCCATCGTTGAAGTAGGACAAACGTATACGTTAGCAGATCCAGAAACTCCTCTTGTTGTTCAATGTGATTATTCTTTTATGAATGGTATTCGCAAAGGAACAAAAAAGATTTCGTATCACATGAATAAAGATTGTACGAACGCACAACTCACCTTTTCATGGCTTGATGAGCGGAAAGTTATCATAGAAAATGCAACTGCTGTCATGCAAGAAACGATATAAATGTATGTAACATGTGGATATAAAGCATATTCTTTATGGGGGCCTTTTTCTCTCAATTTTTATGGATTTTTTATTGCGTTGGCATTGTTGATATGCGTAAAATTAATTTCATTAAACAAACGATACGAGCAGCTCAAACTGCAAAAAAATTTTGTTGATATTATTCTTGTGTGCATCATTGCTGGTATTATGGGAGGGAGAATACTCGCAATCATCTCAGAGCCCGCATTATATCCACGCATATATGATTATGTTGCTTTATGGCAAGGTGGTTTTTCCGCCTTCGGCAGCATTCTTGGCGTTATTTTCATTGCCCCATTTTATGTGCGATCATTAGGACTGCCCATTGTCCCTTTATGCGATTTGATAGCAATTTATGCACCATTATTTCAAGCAATTGCCCGGTTAGGATGTTTTTTTGCAGGGTGCTGTCATGGTTTGCCAACCCATTTTTTTATCAATGTTACGTATGTTCACCCCGAAACTATTGCAATACCCAATATTCCACTACACCCAACACAGCTGTATAGTTCATGCATATTATGTATTATTTTCTTATTACTTTTTCTCGTTATACAATATCGGGCAAAAAAGCCTGGACTTATCTTTTGTACGTATCTTATGCTTGCCGCAGCAGAACGATTTATTATTGATTTTTTACGCGCGGACAGAATAGGTGTTCATTATTGGCTTTCATTTCATCAATATATTGCTCTTTTTATCATATGCTGCATGTTGTTTTTATTGTTATATATGAAAATAAAAAAACATACATAAATATTGCCAATACTTTTTTTTATGTCAGAATAATGACAATAAGATCATAACAAAGAGTTCATACTATGATGAAAAAAATATACTTCAACTTACTTTTTATTTCATGCTCTTTTGCGCAAGCTATGGAGATTATCCCTGTCGTAAAGGATAAAGTAACAAAGCCTTGTTCTATTGTTTATATTAGCCCAACGTGCATTGCCATTGGGGGCAACAATGGCATCCTATTAGTTGACGATAAAGGAAATTTGGTTTCTGAAAAACATATTACTAAAAACCGCGTCCTAAACGATTCCACTGGTAGTAATCTGAATGGATCAATTTATCAAATTATACGGGGAACCCCCAACAGACGAGATCCAAGGAACGTAGATTTTTGGTATGCCATTGATAATCTATCAACTCATACAATTGAAACATATAGTAATAGCATAGTGCGTAGTGATCAAAAGGATCATTCATTCTATTTTTATTTTAACACTGATGAAATTACCCTCCTACCCTATGACCCCTATCTCAAAGAAGCAACCCCCAAAGTGTTGTTACATCCTTATGATGAAAAAAAAATATCAGATGAATTTTTTTTAAACAAGCAATATCTAGCATTAGCCATAAATCAATATGGTATTTTAGCCCTATTGCTTAAAACAACTAAAAAAAATGTTATTGAGACAAATGTTATTGAGACAAATGTTATAAAATTATGGAACAATATGTTTGACTCCCCACAATTATGGTGCACCATCCCACTGAATCAATTAGATAAAAATGAAACATTATTCTCAATGGATGAAAAAAAAGGTCAAAGACTTGCATTTTCTCCTGATGGTTTATCAATTGCCGTAGCTCTACAAAATAATTCTTTTATTATCCCTATCCACAGATTATATCAAAAAGACATATGCTTGCTTTTATTATTATGTAAAAATATACGCAATATAGAATAGTCATATAATTTGAAAAACATTATAATGACAATGTCTTTCAAAACTCATAACAAAAGGATAAGCTTTGATGATGAAAAAGATGTATTTTAAATTACTTTGTACACTATTTGTTGCTGCATGCTCAACGCTACAAGCAGCTGAACAACACAATGGTATTATCGCTGTTGATAATAAAATAAGTCAACCACAGTGTATCTGTTTTCTTTCATCTAACTGCATTGCAATTGGTGGACTAAATGGCGTTCAATTAGTTGATAAAAAAGGTGAATTCTGTTCTGATAAATTTGTTGATGCTGGTTTTCAGGGTAGTATCTATCAAATTGTACGCGGTAATCCAATAAAAAATAATCCACAAAATACAACATATAATTGGTATGCAGTAGACCAGATAGAACATCATGAAATCGATACATTTGCCAATGAAATAACATGGAATGAACAGCACAAGCAAGGAAACTGGTATTTTTATTTGGAAAATAATAATCTCAAACCACATGCCGGCAGACGTGTTATCTCTAATGCATTCATGGCTTATGTACTGCTGCATCCTCACTATCATAACAAAACAACACCATATGATTTTACCCACAAAAAATGGCACTCCTTAACAATGAATGAACATCATATATTAGCCGTTTTAACACATGACAATAACATAGAATTTTGGGTACATAACGTAAAAAATCAATCAGAATTGCTACAAACCATACCGCTCGATCAAACTGAAAAATTAGATGAATCAACAGAAATGTCACAGCGTCTTTCATTTTCCTTTGATAATTTATTGCTTGCGGTAGCGTTGAAAAATAAATGTTTTATTATTTCTTTGCTATCACAATCAGTCTACTATCAAAAGCAAGAAGAAGCGGTATGTCGATTGCTTCTTTTACTTAACCCAATACAACACTAAATTCATAACAAAAGCTAAATATTATGATGAAAAAGATGTATTTCAAATTACTCTGTACACTATTTGTTGCTGCATGTTCAACACTACAAGCAGCTGAACAACACAATGGTGTTATTACCATTCAAAACGCCGTAAAAAACCCTCAGTGCATCTGTTACAATTCACTCAATGATATTCTTATTGGCGGAAGTAATGGATTTCAATTAGTGGATAAGAATGGAAAATCAAAATCTAAATGGGGTATTCGTGATGGTCTTGCCGAAGGACCTTTTTATCAAATTCTAGTTGGTCAAACATGTTGGTATGCTATACAACCCGGGATAGGGAATAAATCTTGGATAGCACATTACATTGACACAACGAGTATAAAAGTCACCTGGAGTATACCACTCTTTCATAATAATCTTTATAATCGACCTTATTGTTGGACTAATGATGACCCTTATCCTTGTGCAGAAAATAATCAGAACATATTATATCACCACCAAAAAACTGCAACGATGCCTGATATATTATTGCATCCTCATCCTTATCAAACCATAATGCCACTTGATTACTCTCAGATAAAATATCATTCTCTTGCAATGGGTATCCAAAACAATGTTTATATTTTAGCTATTTTAACACACGACAACTCCATACAATTTTGGTTAAACAGAACAGATAAACCAGAATTTTTATATGCACAAGGTTTAAAAAAAACTGAAAAATTGGATGAATCAACAGAGATATCACAACGACTTGCATTTTCTCCTAATGGCTTGTCAATCGCAGTGGCACTTAAAAATAAATGTTTTATTATTCCCGTATTATTACAATCAATGCAAGAAAAAACTGTATGTCAATTGCTATTTATGCTTACATCTGCACAGCAGTAAATTATAACTGATTGTATTTTCATACTTTTCTATGATACGGTAGGGGCATACCAAGCGCTCCTACAAAAAAAGAAAGAAGGTATGAAGAACGGAATATTTATCGCGTTATTTTGTCTGATAGATTTTGCAGACCAGGAACAATATATTATTGACGATTCAGATTTTGACGATACCATTAATGATGATGACGATGATGCGCAAGAAAAAAATTAAAAAAACATCATGAACTTATTTAGCTTTATCAAAGAACGTGTTTCTATTTTAGATATTATTAATGAATACGTCACCCTCAAGCGTGCTGGTGGTTATTATAAAGGCACGTGCCCCTTCCATCATGAAAAAACTGCCTCTTTTACCGTAAGCCCTGATAAAGGAATTTTTTACTGCTTTGGATGCCATTTATCGGGAGATGTCGTTTCATTTATTGCAAAAATTGAAAATTGTTCACAAAAAGAAGCCGCACAATTACTTGCAGAACGGTATCAAATCGCTCTTCCGCAAGATGTCTCTTTTGAAAGTACACAAAAAAAAACAGATGATAAAAAACATTATTTTTCCATTTGCAAAGCAGTAGCCTTGTGGTGTCACGAGCAACTGACAAAAAATCAATCTGCCCTTTCTTATATGCAAAAGCGTGGATTTACCGCAAACACCCTTACATATTTTAACCTCGGATACTTTCCGGCGGGCAACAGCTCTATCAATAATTTACTCTATCATATGAAAAAAGAAGCGATTCTTGCACAAGACCTCATTGATGCCAATATTCTTGCACAGAGCAAATCAATGTTCTATTCCCCTTTTGAAGAACGTTTAATTTTTCCCATTCAAGATGCTATGGGCCGATATTGCGGCTTTGGAGGTCGAATCTTTAAAGAACACGACACCCGTCCTAAATATTACAATTCGCGAGAAAATGATCATTTTATTAAAGGTTCACTATTATTCAATCTTGATCGAGCAAAAAAACGCATACAAGAAACAGGTACTGTCTTTTTAGTTGAAGGGTATACTGATTGTATGGCGATGGTTCAGCATAATTTTACCAACACAGTTGCCACCCTTGGCACTGCATGCAGCATCGAACATCTTAAGCAAATTGCACGCTACGCTGAGCATCTATTTGTCATGTACGACAATGATCTTGCAGGACAGCAAGCGGTGTTGCGCCTCACGCAACTATGTTGGCAAGTCAATCTTGAATTGAAGGTCATTTTACTACCACCATCAGACGATCCTGCCTCATTTTTAAGCAAAGGCAAAGATGTATCATCATTAATCAACGCAGCACAAGACATTTTTTTCTTTTTTCTTGAATCCCTGGGCGTTAATTTTATCAGTAAGCCATTAAATCAAAAATTGACGTTAATACGCTCGTTTCTCACCACTATCTCTCATATTACTGACCCGTTGAAAAAAGATATTTTATTGCAAAAAGCAGCTAAAATTTTTGATATGCCTTTTGAATCGCTGAAAAATGAACTACAGAAAATTACCGCCTCACCTGAGACATTACCAACTGAAATAAATCAAGCCTCTCAGGAGGGACTGCCTTCAATACTAGAAAAACGAATCTTTTGTGCTATAATGAACAATATGCAATTATTGCAAGGGACCCATCGTCAATACTTAATAAAATATTTGTCTACCCCCCTGCGAGATATTATACTACAGCTCAGGCAAGCACAAGAACAGACTAGTTCGCTTACTTTTAGTCATTTTTTTGATATGTTAGATGAGCATAACAAACACTATGTGGGAAAATTATTACTCAAAGATAACGAATATATAAGTAGTGATGAGTTCGACACATTACTCATACAGTTACAAAAAAAGCAATGGAAAAATATTATTCATACAATCAAATTACAACTAGCACAAGCAAAACAGGAAAATAATGCTGAAAAAGTATCTCTCATTTTGCAAGATTTTATGGCGTTACAATCCAATTTTATGCCCGTTGTTAATAATGAACCAAAAAAATTAGTGGGGGAAGAAGAACTATGACAAAAGCAAAACCTGCAGTAAAAAAACCGGTAAAAAAAACAACTTCAAGCGTCGATCTTCATAAAGAAATCATTGAAGAATTTATTGAAAAAAGTAAAGAAGCAGGCATTGTCAGCTATGAAGAACTCATCAGTTTTGGCGATAAAAATAATGTCACTGATGCTGAAATAAATGACATTTTACGTCTTTTTGAAAAAGAAAACATTGAACTGCTCACTCAAGAAGAACTTGACGGTGGTGAGCTGAAAAAAGAAGAATTCGAAGAAGAAGAGCCTGCTCGTCTTAAATTAAAAGCAAAGCTTGAAACATTTGGTCTTGAATCCGGTGAATTTGGCGAAGAAGCTGAAGAAGAGGATGATGAAGACGAAGAAAGTGAAACTAAAAGGGAAGCGGAATCCAGCATTGCGGATAGCGTAAAATCATATTTGCGCGATATCGGTAAAATCCCCCTCCTTAATAAAAAAACAGAAACTACCATTGCCGATCAAATTGCACACAGCAAAGAAAGTTGCATTGATGCAATTTCTCGTTTTCCATTTTTGCACAAAGAATTCATTCTGATGAGCGAAAAATTGGATAAAAATACGCTTAATTTAAAAGATATTATTCAATTTTCAGAATTTGATGAAGATAATCTTCCTAAAATAGAAGAAGAAAAAAAACAACTTTTACATACCATTCACGGCATAAAAGAACTGGTTGAAAATGAAGATAAAATTTATCATCATTTCCGTAGTCAACTGAGCGATCCTAAGAAAAAAAAGGAAATGCTTGATGCAGTAAAAGCGAATAAAGAAAAAATTGGCGCAACCATCCGTTCTATTAAATTTTCTAACAAATTAATCAGAAAATTTGCAAAACGGCTTGAAAAATACGTCTCAAAATTTGATGAAAAAAAAGAAATCATCGAAGTAACAACTGAGCAGCTCGACCACTATAAATCATTGCCATCATTAACATCTGACCAAAAAAGTATGATGGAAGAAGCTGAAAGTTCAATGCGTGCCGCAACAAAATCATTAAAAAAATTAGAAGTTGAAATAGGCCTGCCAAAACCTATTATTTTACAATATTATGCCCAGTTAATGGCGGGTTTACGCCAAGATAAAATTGCTAAAGATAATTTAGCTAAAGCAAATTTACGCTTAGTCGTCAATATTGCTAAAAAATATATTAATCGTGGATTACATTTTCTTGATCTCATTCAAGAAGGTAATATTGGCCTCATGAAAGCTGTCGAAAAATTCGAGTTTGAACGGGGCTATAAATTTTCAACCTATGCAACATGGTGGATACGCCAAGCAATTACCCGAGCAATAGCAGATCAATCACGCACTATCCGCGTACCGGTACATATGGTTGAAACATTAAACAAAATCAACAAAATTAAGCGTACCTTTGTCCAAGAAAATGGCAGAGAACCTACCTACGCAGAACTGGCAAAAGAACTTAATCTTGACGAGAAAAAGATTAAAAATATCATTAAAATTTCAAAAGAGCCTATTTCTCTTGAAACGCCGGTAGGCGACAGCGAAGACGCTTATATTAAAGATTTTATAGAAAATGATAAAGAATCGTCACCAGCAGACACTGTTGCCAATTCTGATCTTAAAGATAGAGTACGAGAAGTACTCAAAACGCTGACTCCTCGCGAGGAAAAGGTCTTAAAAATGCGTTTTGGCATAGATGTCGCATCAGAACATACGCTTGAAGAGGTAGGAAAAGATTTTTCAGTCACGCGGGAACGTATTCGACAAATTGAAGTAAAGGCTTTGCGTAAATTACGACATCCGTCCAGAAGCAAGAGACTGCTTGCCTTTTTTGAAAAAGACATAGATGATAAAGAAGAAGAAACAGAAGATATAGATCTTGATGAAGAAGATATTGATGATATTGATGAATAATCTAAATAAGGAAGTTTTGGCGAATGGAACCATATCCCCTTAGTGGCCTCATTACACCCGGCATTTTACTGTGTTTTGCGCTCGTTGTACGAGCAACGCTTTCATTTTTAGAAACAAGTATCACGGCACTACGCTTATTCAGGCTAAAGGAACTTGCCCACTCAACAACACAATATCATTCTCTTTTACAAACCCTTGAACAAACGCCACAACGCGTCTTGGTCACCATTATCGTCGCCAATAGCTTTGTCGATGTAACTTCAGCATCTCTTGCAACGTTTATTATGGGCAAAATATTTGCCCATTTTGGCTTTTCTGGCAGCTTGGGGTTTACCGTGGGAATTGCAGTGGCAACAATGGCAATCGTTGTATTTGGTGAGATTTTACCAAAAAGTTTTGCAAAAGTTCGTAGTGAAAGCGCCTTTAAATCAATGCTGTGGCTTATTAATGGCGTTTATTTTGCGCTGTATCCTTTTGTATTTATTCTCGTTCGTTTTTCCGATTTTGTTATGTATAAAGTAGGAGGAAAAGAGGCTCTTGAAGCGCAATGGGTGTCGTCAGAGCGAGAAATTCAATTTTTGATTAATTATATCCATGAACAAGGTCTTTTAGAGTTAGAAAAAAGAGAAATGTTGCAAAATATTTTTGAACTGGGTAACACTCCTGCCACGCAGGTCATGATCCCCTCAACAAAAATTATTTCTATTGAAGTAAATACATCCATTGAAAAAACATTAGAATTTTTTTCAAAATATCCATACACTCGCATCCCAGCATATCTTGAACATCCTCATAATATCGTTGGCATGATTCATCAAAAAGATTTATTCATTATGTTTTCAAAAGGGGAACATAAGTCATTAAAAGAACTTGTGCGGCCGATTATGTTTGTCCCAGAATCAATAAAAGTTAATCAATTACTAGGTAAATTCCGCGAAAAACAGATGCATATCGCTATCGTCATTAATGAACATGGGCACATTACAGGTCTTGTCACGTTAGAAGATATTATTGAAGAAATTGTTGGAGAAATCAGTGATGAGCATGAACCGTCGATGGGCAAAATTATGCCTCTACAAAAAGATGAATGGCTTGTTGACGCAACAATACCTTTAGAAGATTTAGGTAAATTTCTTGGCATCACCTTTGAAGTTGGTGATTCTGTCTCATTGGCTGGTTTTTTAGCTGAATATTTACAGCATATTCCAAAAACAGCTGAACAGATTATCTATAAAAAATTTATTTTTCAAGTTCAAAAAGCTACTTCTTTACGGGTACAATTTGTTCATATTATTAAACAATAACCCATCATTTTAATTTTTTCATCAAAAATCTTGTTTTTATATAGTAAAAAAGGATATTTTAATGAAAAAGGATAAAAAATTATAAAAAATGGAGTTATCATGGCAACTAAATCTCGTAAATATAGTCCTCTTGCACAAGAAGAAGTAAAAAAAGAAATGCGTAAATTTAAAGAAGGTACGGCAGAATCTGGGCGGTCGGGAAAAAAAGTAAAATCACGCAAACAAGCAATCGCCATTGCGCTTTCAAAAGCGCGCAAAAAAGGTGCTAAAGTTCCTAAAAAAAAATAAATGTCTTGTAATTCCTTACATTCCCATTTTATAGTTGATGGTAGTGTAAGGAGAATATCATGAAACATTGTCTGCAATATGTTATATATGTGTTAATGACTTCACCCTCTTGTTACTTACTCAGTGATACCAAAGCGTCATCCCCATTGATCCCTTCCATTTTTTCAAAAAAACCATCTTCGGAACGTAAAGAAAATGCAAAAATCGTATTAGCTAATCTCGCACAAATGATTGGTCACATTGGCTCCATTGTTGAAGAACCTCACGATACGGCTACCGTAGAAACGGCAGTGACTAATATTGTCAGCAATATTGTTAAAATCACTATGCATGCAGTACACAATAAAAAAACAGTTATGCTGCATAAAATACCCCACATTATGCCAAAAAATTATAAACTTACGCTATGAAAAAAATTATCTTTTTCTGTGTTTTTATGTTTACGTACAGTTTTACCGTATGCATGAAGCCTCTTACAAAAACTCTTATGAAGAAAAAAAAACGTCAACACCTGCATAATATGG
>Ga0070741_10003348_pt1 | contig 40068 bp, 37 predicted proteins | sample Coa_R1_4_FD_66440 | JGI IMG/M metagenome (GOLD analysis project Ga0070741, IMG submission 66440) | Surface soil microbial communities from Centralia Pennsylvania, which are recovering from an underground coalmine fire - Coalmine... | ecosystem: Environmental > Terrestrial > Soil > Unclassified ...
GTCGAGCGGCGCCGCTCGATCATCGCCCGCATGACCCGCTACCTCGAAACCCGCATCAAGACCGGCGCGATCCGCAAGCTCCCCGACCCGCCCACCGCCGCCCGCTTCATCGTCGAAACCATCGTGTGGTTCGCCCGCCATCGCTACAACACGCCCGACTCCTCGATGATCACGGACGAGGCGGCCTTCGCCACCACCATCGATTTCCTTCTGAACGCGCTTCTGGCCGAGCACCCCGACGGCGGGAAACGGCAAAGCCGCCGGCTGCATGCAGGCGGGAGACTGCGATGAAACCGCTCTGTGGCCGGGCAAATTCAACAGCTTTCCGACGGCATCGCACTTGCCTTGCCCCTCCACGGAGGACCGCATGACGCATCGAATCTTGCCCGTGATGTTGGCCGCGGCGCTCGCCGCCCTGTCCGCCTCGCCGGCCCTCGCCGATCCGCCCGGAACGGTTGAATGGCCCTTTTACGGCAACGACCCCGGAGGCCAGCGATATTCCCCCCTCTCTCAGATCAACCGCGACAATGTGTCGCGCCTCGAAGTCGCATGGATTTATCACACCGGCGACGTCTCAAACGGCGACACGACACCCAGCAAGACCGGATTCGAAAACACTCCGATCGTGGTGGACGGCACGATGTACGTTTCAACCCCGTTCTGCCGCGTGATCGCACTCGACCCGGAGACCGGTTCCGAAAAGTGGTCCTATGACCCCGGGATTCGAAAGGACAAGGCCTACTCCGAAGGATTGATAAATCGGGGAGTCTCGACCTGGCTCGATGCCGATCGCAAACCCGGAGAGCTTTGCCGCCGCCGAATTTTCATCGGCACTATCGATGCCCGCCTGATCGCCCTCGATGCCGTCTCGGGACGGCCCTGCCCCGATTTCGGTAACGCCGGCACCGTCAACCTCAAGGACGGCGTCAAGAACATCGACCGCCTCGGATACTACGGCGAGTACGAGGAGACCTCGCCGCCCGCGGTCATCGATGACATGGTCGTGGTCGGCTCCGCGATCGGAGACAATCGCGCCGTTGATGAACCCCTGGGAACGGTGCGCGCGTTCGATGCCCGAACCGGCGCGCTTCGATGGTCATGGAATCCGATCCCGCAGGGACCCGACGACCCGGAATGGAAGAACTGGAAGCCCGAGGATGCGCTCCGAACCGGCGCGGCGAACACCTGGGCGCCAATCTCCACCGATCCCGTCAACGACCTCATCTTTCTTCCCGTCGCAAGCGCCAGTCCTGACTACTACGGCGGATCGCGCCGCGGACCGGACGCTTACGCCAATTCGATCGTCGCCCTCCGTGCGCGAACCGGAAAAACCGCCTGGCACTTCCAGACCACCCATCACGATCTGTGGGACTACGACAATCCGGCGCAGCCCCTGCTCTGCACGATTCATCGCGATGGCGCCGATATTCCGGCGGTTGTGCTGGGAACCAAGCGCGGCCAACTCTTCATCTTCAACCGCATCACCGGCGAGTCGGTCTTCCCGATCGTGGAGAAACCCGTCCCGCGATCCGATGTCGCCGGCGAGGAGGCCTGGCCCACCCAGCCCTTCCCGACCCTGCCGCCGCCGCTGGTCCCTCAAAGTCTCAGCGCCGACGATGCCTGGGGAGTGCTGTTCTTCGATCGCCGCCAATGCCGTTCTAAGATTGAATCCTTGCGCTCCGAGGGAATTTTCACTCCGCCCTCCATCGGCGGAACCCTCGTCATCCCCGGGAACACGGGCGGGATGAACTGGAGCGGAGCGGCCTACGATCCCGTGCGTCAGTTGCTGGTGACCAACCTGAACAACCTCGTATCCGACGTTCATCTGATCGCCCGCGAGGGTTTCGAGGCCGAGCTGAACAACTCGCGCGGCTTCGGCCTTGAGTTCGCTCCGCAACTGGGCACCCCCTACGCGATGAGCCGCACGTTTCTGCGCTCCTCGCTGGGGCTTCCCTGCAATCCGCCGCCGTGGGGCGTCCTGGCCGCCGTGGACCTGGCCGCCGGGCAGATTCGATGGTCGGTGCCCCTCGGCGATTTCGGCGAGGTAGCAGCCCAGATGCTGCATGTGCCCCTGCCGGATTTCCATTGGGGAGCGCCGAGCCTCGGCGGCGCGATCATCACCGGCGGCGGCCTCGTGTTCATCGCCGGTGCGCTTGGCGATCCTCACTTTCGCGCCTACGACATCGAAAGCGGCCGCGTGATATGGACCGCCGATTTGCCGGCGCCCGGCAACGCGACTCCGATGACATTCAGCGCGCGCGGACGGCAATATGTCGTTATCGCCGCGGGCGGGCACGCGAAGTTCGATGCAAAACGCAGCGACGCGCTGGTGGCCTTCGCGCTGCCCGCGGCGGAAGACGGAGGCAACGATGGCCGATGACGGCATCGCGTGGAGCCGGGAGGAGTTCGAGCGGCGCTTGCGCGCCGTCGGCGAGACCGCCTACCACGACAAACATCCCTTCCACCTGATGATGCATCGCGGCGATCTCAACCGCCGCCAGCTTCAGGCATGGATCGAAAACCGCTTCTACTACCAGGCGATCATCCCGCTCAAGGACGCCGCCATCATCCGCAGGGCGCAGGATCGCGCCGTCCGCCAGGCATGGCTCCAACGCATCATCGACCAGGACGGCTCCGGCCCGAACGACGGAGGGCTCCACAAGTGGATGGTGCTCGGCGAGGCCGCGGGCCTTTCCCGCCATGATATGCAGAGCTTCCGCTTCGTCCTCCCCGCGGTGCGGTTCGCGGTCGATGCGTACCTGGAGCTCGTCGAATCGCGCCCGCTCGAGGAAGCGATCGCGTCCTCGCTTACCGAGATGTTCGCGCCGGGAATCATGATGCAGCGGCTGCCCGCGTTCGAAACCCACTATCCGTGGATCGATCGCGATGCGCTCGAATATTTCCGCTCGCGGCTCGTGCAGGCGCCGCGCGATGTCGAGTTCGGATTGCGCTACGTTCTCGAGAATTGCATCACCCGGCCGCAGCAGGAGCGTGCCATCGCGGCCCTCACCGTCAAATGCCACATCCTGTGGTCCATTCTCGATGCGCTCCATTTCGCGTACGTGACGCCGGGAATGCTCCCGCCGCTGTTTCCGGCTCGCGAGGATCCGCGATGAACCCGCTCGGCATCGCCGACCGTCCGCGGCTTGCCGCCCGCGCGCGCCTTAAATGGGATGAGCGCGAGAAGCGCCACGTCCTCCTCTTCCCCGAGGCTGCGCTTGTACTCAACGCGACCGCGGCCGAGACTCTCAAGCTCTGCGACGGTATCCGAACAGTCGGCGCGATAGTCGATGAACTCTGCGCGCGATTCGGCGAGCAAAACCGCGCCGCCATCGCCGAGCATGTCCCCGAGCTTCTCAGGCGAATCCGCGAGCGAGGCCTGGTCGAAACATGATCCCGCGCCTGTATACCGTCGTCGCCGAGTTGACCTATCGATGCCCACTGCGATGCCTCTACTGTTCGAATCCGATCGAGTTCGCGAACTCGTGCGCTGAACTCACCACCGACGAATGGGCGCGGGTGTTCCGCGATGCGGCCGCGCTGGGCGCCCTGCAGCTTCATCTTTCCGGCGGCGAACCGGCCCTTCGCCCCGACCTCCGCGAGCTTGTTCGGGCCGCCCGCGCCGCCGATCTCTACGTGAATCTGATCACCTCGGGCGCCCCGCTCGATGAGCGTCGGCTCGCGGAGCTTCGCGCCGACGGACTCGACCATATCCAATTGAGCATCCAGGACACCGACCGCGAATCCGCCGAACTCGTCGCGGGGGCGCGATCCTTCGAGCGCAAGCTCTCCGCGGCCGGGATGATCCGGCGCGCGGGATTTCCCCTGACCCTCAACGTCGTCCTGCACCGCTTCAATATCGAGCGCGTGGCCGAGATGGCCGAACTAGCCGCCGCCCTGGGCGCCGATCGTCTCGAACTCGCCAACGCGCAGTATTACGGATGGGCGATGCTCAATCGGGCCATCCTGATGCCCTCGCGCGAGCAGTACGATCGCGCCGAGCTGGCGGTGCGCGAGATGCGCGAGCGGCTGCGCGGAAAAATCGAAATCGTCTTCGTGCGAGCGGACTACTTCGCCGATCGACCGAAGCCGTGCATGGGCGGATGGGCGCGCAGTTATGTCTGCATAACCCCCTCGGGATTCGTGCTCCCGTGTCACGCCGCCGCCATGATTGGGAGCCTGCGCTTTGACAACGTCCGCGACCGCCCGCTGGAGGAAATATGGCGCGACTCCGCCGCGCTCAACGCCTTTCGCGGAGAGGATTGGATGGAGGAACCGTGCCGGAGCTGCGCGAACCGCACGATCGATTTCGGGGGATGCAGATGCCAGGCGTTCATGGTTGCCGGCGATGCGCGCGCCGCCGATCCCGTCTGCAGCCTCTCTCCCTTCCATCACAGGGTTTCCGCCGCCCTGAGCGCATCGGAAACCCGCGAGCCGGTTTATCGAAACGCCCTCAACAGCAGACGGCTGTGCGCTCCGCGATGAATTCACACTTCCAAATCCATCCCGTCCCACGCGATTTCCCATCCCGCCCGCTCCACCTCGCGCCGCGCATCCGAGTCTTCATCGAGCACCGGGTTGGTGTTGTTGATGTGGATATAGATGCGGCGGCGATTCGCCAGCGTCGCAAGCGCCGAAAGGCTCCCTTCCCGACCGCTCATCGGCATATGCCCCATCGCAAGCGCCGTTGCCCTTGCGACGCCCTGCGCCGGAAGTTCGTCGTCGGACCAGAAGGTCCCGTCGAACAGGATCGTGTCGCACCGCTCGAGCATCCTCATGCACTCCGCGCTTATGTGCCGAATTCCCGGCACATAGCCGAGCGACCTGCTGGTGCCTTCATCGATGAGCCGGATCCCGATTGTTGCTTCATCCGGGCCCGTCGCGAGACCCAGGTATGCGGGGGGCTTCCCGGCAACCCCCGTGACCTCGACCGCGATTCCCGACGGCTTGCCGCTTACGCCGACGAGCGGCGTCCGGCCGCCGCATTCCAGCCGCTCCCATTTGCATTGACCCGCAACCACGAAGAGCGCCCGGAAGACCGTGTTTCCTCCGACGATCCATCCGCGCACCGTTTCGGTTGCGAAAATCCTGAGCGGCTGAAATTCGCGCAGCGACAGCAGGCCGGCGACATGGTCGATGTCGGCGTTCGTCAGCACGATCCCGTCGACCGGTGTGTCACGCGGGCCGCTTCGGGGATGAAGCGCGGGGAAGCTCTCGATCTGACGGCGGATGTCCGGGCTCGCGTTGACGATGAACCATCGCTCGCCGTCTCCGCTTGCGGCGATCGACGACTGCGTGCGGGCGCGCGCGCGAACGGTTCCATCCCGCACTCCCCGGCAGTTTCGGCAATTGCAGTTCCATTGCGGAAACCCGCCGCCCGCCCCCGAGCCCAGAACGTGCACCTTCATCATCGTCTCATTAACGACCCGCGCCCGGCGCGGCAAGCCATATCGGATCGCCCCGGAAAGGAGGTGATGTGGAAATGAACTGGGAGAAACCCGATTTCGTCGAGGTTCGAATGGACGCCGAGATCAACTGCTACGCCCTGACCCTCGACTGAACATGAGCGGGCCGCGGCCCCTGGGGACCGCGGCCCGCAACTATGCCAGCCGCTTGCGAAAAGCGTCCGTCAGCGCCGGAAGAACCGCCGACCAATCGGCGACAATCCCGAAGTTCGCCCGCTCGAAGATCATCGCCTCGCGATCGTTGTTGATCGCGACCACGGTCTCCGCTCGTTTGATTCCGACGGTATGATTGGGAACCCCGCGAATGCCTATCGCGAAATACAGCCGCGGATCGATCGCCTTGCCCGTCAATCCCACCTGCAGTTGCCTCGGCACCCAGCCCGCATCGGTGACCCGCCGCGTCGCGCACAACGCTCCGTGCATCACCCGGGCGAACTCGGTCGCCTGCGCCACGCCCTCCGCTCCGCCGATCCCGGTCCCCACTCCGACCACAACTTCGGCGCCTTCGAGCGGTTCGATGGTCTCATCGAGGAGCGAATGGCGCGCGGCGGTTCTGCTCAACGGGTTCGAGATCTGCGGAGCGAAGGTTTCCACCGGCGCGACGCGCCGGGCGTTCGGCTCCGCCAATTCGAGCATCCCCTGCCGCACCGTCGCCATCTGCGGATAGGTGCGCGAGAGGATCGGAGCCACGACGTTGCCTCCGAATGCGGGCTTGAGCGCGACCATCCGGTTCTGATCGTCGATCTCAAGGCCGATTGCGTCGCCGGTCAGTCCGAGTCCGAGCCGCGCCGCAAGCCTCGGCCCCCAGTCGCGCCCGCGCTCGCTCGCCGGCAGCAGCAATCCCCACGGCGAGCGATCGCGCACGAGCTGAGCCACGGCGGCCGCGATGCTGTCGGGCGAGTAGGATTCGAGCGCAGGATGGTCGAGCGCCACCACGCGGTCGGCGCCGTAGCTGGCCAGCAGTCCCGCGTGGGAGGCAAACGACCTCGGGTATCCGAGCGCGACCACCGCGCCGCCCATCCGCGCGGCAAGATGGTCGGCGGCGGACAAAAGCTCCAGCGATCCGCGCGTCACGTGTCCGTGCAGGTCGGTTTCGCATCCCACCCAGATGTCGCGGTCGCGCGCGCCGTCGCGGACCCGCTCCGCGACGTGGCGGCGAATTTTGCGGCGCGGCGTCAACGCGCCGACCTCGTCGAGCGCCGGGATGAGCGCCGCCGCGGCGCGCTCCGGATCAGTCGCATCGATAAAGCGGCATTGGGTCTTCGGCGTCTCCTGGACGCGGATTTCCTGCACCCACGTGGGAGAGCCTTCGAATCCGAAGGCGCTCGATGCCGCGTTGAGTTCGCCCGCGCGCACCACCTGGATGGGCTTGCCGAGCGCCGCCTCCTGCGCCCCGGGCTTCATCTTGATCGGCTGCGCGACCCGCTCGGCGCAGGTCAGCACCACCGGCATCGCGGCTTCGATCTCGTCGTAGCCTTCGTCGGTCTCGCGTTCCGCGCGAACCGCGCGGCCGTCGACTTCGAGCTTGCGAACGCCTGTAATCTGCGCCGCCGCCATCAACTCGGCGATCTCCGGTCCCACCTGTCCGGTCTCGGCGTCGAGCGAGTACTTGCCGAGCAGGACCAGGTCGAAGCTGTCGCGTGAAAGCCATGTGGCAAGGGCGCGCGCCGTCGCCAGCGTGTCCGAGCCGGCAAACGCGCGATCCTCGAGATGCACCGCATGGTCCATCCCCATCGCGAGCGCATCCACCAGCGCCTGGCGTGCCTGCGGCGGTCCCATCGTCACCACCGTCGCTTCGCCCCCGTGGCGGTTCTTCAACTCTACGGCGAGCGCGATCGCGCGCAGATCGAATGCGCTGATTACGGCGGGGCCATCGCGCCTGATGGTCTTGGTCTCCGCATCGAAGTTGGCATCTTCAATAAGCGGGATTTGCTTGATGCAGACTGCGATCTTGAGCACGCGAGATCTCCTGTTGCGCACGAGGCTAGTCGACCGCGGCGCGCGGATGCAACAAACCGACCCACTTACGGCGGCGTCCGCGATCGGTTAACTTTCGCAGGATGGGGTTGTGGCGCACATTCCGCACGACCGTCCTCGCGGCGTCCGCCGTCGCGCTTGCTCTCGGAGCGACCGCCGCATCCGCCGCTCCGCCGCTTCGAATCGTCTCGCTTACGCCGTCGGTCACCGAGACTCTTTTCGCGCTGGGAGCGGGCGGCGACGTCGTCGGCGTCTCCCAGTATTGCGATTTTCCGCCCGAGGCCACCCGCCTCCCCCGGGTCGGGTCGTTCCTTACCCCCAACCTCGAAGCCATCGTCGCGCTTCGCCCCACGCTGATCATCGGAATCGGGCTCTCCTCCGAGATGCGGCAGATGCGCGCGCTCAGGGAAATGGGATGCGCCGTGATGACGATCGAGGATGACTCGGTCGCCGAGATCGAGGATTCCATCCGCTCGATCGGCGCGCGTATCGGACGAACTCAACAGGCCGCCCAACTGCTCCGGAATCTCAACGCGCAGATCGATTCCGTGCGCCGCCGCGTCGCCGCCGAACCACGCCCGCGCGTCCTGATGCTCGTCGGGCACGAACCGCTGATCGCCGTCGGTCCGGGCACCTTCCTCGACGATCTGCTCAAGTTCGCCAACGCCGACAACATCGCCGACTCCGTCAATCAGCAGTGGCCCAGGCTCGGCGTGGAGTTCATCATCGAGATGCATCCCGATGTGATCCTCGACGGACAGATGGGCACCGACCCGGCGGCGCCCGCCCACTTCTGGGAGAAATACGGCTCGATCCCGGCCGTCCGAAACCATCGCGTCCTCGGCTATCCGGGCGATCCGGTCCTGCATGCGGGCCCTCGCATTGGAACCTCGCTTACCATCCTCGCCTCTCTCATCCATCCGCAAGCGTTCGCATCGCATTCCCCAACGGGAGCGGAGGCGCGATGAACGAGATGTCGAATCAGGCGGACCGCGGCGCGCTCTTGGGCGCGTATCTCACGCCGGCGCGGATGGCGTCGGTGCTGCTGGCGTTGCTCGTGATCCTCGTCATTTCGATGCTGATAGCGGCGGAATTCGGCACCGCCCGCATCAGCCTGGTGCGCGCCGTCACCGACCCGAAGAGTTCCGACCATGCGATCTTCTTCGCCGCCCGTCTGCCGCGCCTGATGATGGCAATGGTTGTGGGCGCGATGCTGGCGACCGTCGGCGCCGCGCTGCAGGCTCTCGTGCGCAATCCGCTTGCCGAAGGCGGGATCCTCGGAATCTCCGGCGGCGGCGCGCTCGGCGCCATCGTCGCGCTCGTCTTCCTCTCGCGCATCGGCGGCTCGGAAACCACGATCGTTCCGCTCGTCGCGTTCGGCGCCGCCCTGCTGTCAACCGTCGCCGTGTATCGATTGGCCGAGGTTGACGGCCAACTCGAGCCGTTCACGCTCCTGCTTGTGGGCGTCATCTTCAACGCCTTTTGGGGCGCCGCGATCATGGTCGTCAACAGCGTGGTGAATTTCTACTACGCTCATTCGATACTTTTCTGGCTGATGGGGAGCCTGGAGGCTCCGACCTGGCAGGAAGTCGAACTGGTGGCCGCGCTTGGGCTCGCGGGCTTTGCCGTGCTTGCCTGGCACGCCCGCGACATGAATCTGCTGAGCCTTGGCGATGAAGCGGCGGCTGAACTCGGCGTCGAAGTGGACCGCCTGCGCAGGCTTATCTTCATCGCCACCTCGGTGATGATCGGCGCGGTCGTGTCGGTCAGCGGAATAATCGCCTTCGTCGGGCTCATCGTGCCTCACATGCTGCGCCTTGCCTTCGGATCCGACCATCGCCTGCTGCTGCCCGCCTCGCTGATCGGCGGCGCCGTATTCATGGTGATCGCCGACCTGATTGCGCGGGTCGCGATTTCGCCCGCGGAAATTCCGGTTGGAGCGATCACGGCGCTGTTCGGCGGCCCGTTTTTCGTCTACATGCTGCGCCGCGAGGGAGGTAGACCGCTGGGCCTATGAATCCTTCCTCCACGCCAACAACCGCCGCCCTAAGCGCGCACGGCATCATCGCGGGCTACGCCGGCGTCAATGTTCTGCACGAAGTATCGATGGAGGTGGCGGCCGGCGAGATGCTCGCGATCGTGGGCCCCAACGGCAGCGGCAAATCAACTCTCCTGCGCGTGCTTGCCGGAACGATGCGGCCGTGGCGCGGGCGCGTCGAACTCGAGGGCGCGCCCCTTGATTCCTTCGATCGCCGCGCGCTCGCCCGCCGCATCGCCTCCGTCTCGCAGGAAAACACCGTCGCCTTTTGCTTCACCGTGATGGAGATAGTCCTGATGGGGCGCGCGCCCCATCTCGGCGCCTTTCGCTTCGAGGGCCGGCGCGATCTGGAGATCGCCGAAGCCGCGCTCGACCGCTTCGATCTCCTCCCGCTTGCCCGCCGCCATATCGAGGAGCTCTCCGGCGGCGAGCGAAAGCGCGTGTTTCTCGCCCGCGCGCTGACCCAGGAGCCGCGCGTGATGCTGCTCGACGAGCCCACCGCGTTCCTCGACCTCAAGCACGTGGTCGGAATCTTCACCCGCTTACGCGAACTCGCGTCTTCGCGCGGGATGGCGGTGGTGGCGACGCTCCATGATCTCAACGCCGCCGCCGCGTACGCGGACCGCGTGATGCTGCTGAAGGACGGGCGCGTGGTGGGATGCGGCGCACCAGCCGAAGTTCTCACCGAACGGAACCTGCGCAGCGTCTATGAAACCGAGATCTACGTCGGAACGAACCCGATAACCGGCAAAATTGCGATCCTTCCCGCGCACGACCCCGCCCTGCGATAACATCGCGCGAAAGCGATGCGGATTGCCCCCGCCGTTCGGTGGAGATACGCTTTGAGCAATGACCCCGAATGCGCGCGCGCCGCTCAACCTGATCTTCGACGCGGACGACACTCTGTGGGATTCCAATATCCACTTCCTTGAAGCCCTCGACGACTTCATCGGGGCGTGCGCCCGCGCCGGCATCTCGGCCGAGGCGGCCCAAATCAAGCGCGCGGTTCGCGACGCCGAACTCGAACTCATCCGCGTCGTCGGCTACGGGCGCAAGCCTTACGTGCTTGCCCTCCACAACGCGGCCGGCGCCCTGATCACCAACGGCGGCGGCGATCTTCTTCATTCGGAAATCGATCGCATCGGCCGCCATCTGATCGACCGCCATTGCGAGCTTCTGCCCGACGTCGAACCCACGCTCAACGAACTCGCCCGCCGCCATACGCTGATGGTCCTGACCAAGGGGCAGCGCGACGAGCAGATCGTCAAGCTCGAACGCTCGGGCCTTGCGCACCTCTTCAGCAGGGTCGAAACCCCGCGCGAAAAGGATGTGGATGCCTACCGGCGGCTGGTGCGCGAAGCCGCTCTCCATCCGGAGAGCACCTGGATGATCGGCAACAGCCCCCGCTCCGACATCAATCCCGCCGTCCGCGCCGGACTTCGCGCCGTCTTCATACCCCACACCCACACCTGGGAACTCGAGCACGAGGAACTGATCGAAAGCGACCGCGTGGTCGAGCTCGATGCCTTTCGCCGCCTGCTCGAGTTGTTCTAGAATCACAGACTCGATGCTAAAGGCGGAATCAATCCCCGACCGCCATCTGCCCCCGCAGGCCCGCAAGGGGCACCCGCCACTCGCGCTCCGCCCGCTTCACCGGATGTGGCGCAAGACCATCGATGAAATCGATGTCTCGCGAATCGATCTCCCCGTGCGGGGCCTCGGCGATTCTCATCGCTCGACCGTCGCCTGCCAGATAAGCGACTTCCATGTCGATCGCGACGAGGACCTCGCCCGGCTTCATCTCGCCGTCGAGGCCATCAATCGCGAGCATCCCGATTTCGTTTTCCTTACCGGCGACTATTTCTCCGGGCCCGACACAATGCATCGATACATCGATGCGTTTCGCGGAGCGCTGCGCCATCTCAAGCCCAGGGCGGGAATCTACGCGATCCTCGGCAATCACGATCACTGGTCCTCTTCGGACCGGATCGTGGAAGCGCTCAAGAGCGCAGGTGCCGATGTGCTGCTCAACGAAAGCCGCCGGGTCGCGGTTCGGGGCTCGGACCTGGTGGTGGTGGGAATAGACGATCTGTGGGCGCGCCGCGCCGAACCGGTCCGCGCCTTCAGCAGGGTGAGCCCCGACGACGTCACTATCGTTCTCGCCCACAATCCCGATACCGCCCTTTACGCGCGCCATCTGAAACCGGGGGTGATGCTCTCCGGGCACACTCACGGCGGCGTCGTGCGAATCCCCTACTACGGATCGCCGTTCAAATCGATCCTCAAGATCGGCAAGCGCTTTTACGCGGGACTAAACCGCTACGAGGATTTCTACATCTATACCAACCGCGGCCTCGGCACTTTCTGGCTCAGAATCCGCATCAACTGCCGCCCCGAGGTCTCGCGCTTCAGCCTTGTTCCGCTCTCCGAAGCTCCGCCCGAGCCGTCATCACAGCATCATCGCCCCCGCCGCCGCGCCAAAATCGCGCGTCCGCGCCGCATCGGCAAACGGCGCCATCCCGCGCACTGACGCGATCAAGTGGAGACCGCGCGATGCTGGATCTTGCGATCGTCGGCGCGACTGCGGTCACTCCCTCAGGCGCCGCTCCCGCCGATATCGGCATCCGCGACGGCAAAATCGCGCGCGTCTCGGCGCCCGGCCTGCTCGGCGAACCGGCTGCCCGCACCATCGATGCCGCCGCGATGCTGCTGTTGCCGGGCGCGGTAGACCCGCACACGCATCTCGATGCGGAAATGTTCGCGTCGCGCACCGCCGATGACTTCGAATCGGGCACCATCGCGGCCGCCGCCGGCGGGGTCACATCGATCGTGGACTATGCCTTCCAGCCCCAGGGCGGTTTGCTCGGCGATGCGCTCGAGCGATGGCGCGAAAAGGCGCGGCGCAAAGCCGTAATCGACTACGGCCTTCACGTCGCGATCCTCGACCCGACGCCGGAAGCGATCGCGGAGATTCCGGAAATCGTCCGGCGCGGAGTCACCAGCTTCAAGATCTTCATGATGAACCGGTTCGAGGCGCGGGTGCGCGAGTTCATGCGCGCGTTTCGCGCCGCGGCCGATTCCGGCGCCCTGCTCACCATCCACGCCGAGGATGAACACCTGATCGGATACTGCACCGAGCGGCTTCTGGCCGCCGGCAATCGCGGCGTCGAACATTTTCCCGCAAGCCGCCCTCCGCTGGTCGAGGAAACCGCCGTCCGGCGCGCGCTCGCGATGACCCAGATGGCGGCCGCCCCGGCATACTTCGTCCACCTCTCCAGCGCCGGCGCGCTGGAGGCAATCCGCGATGCGCGCCGGCAGGGCCGCGATGTCCTCGCCGAAACCCGGCCCATCTACCTGTATCTGACCGAGGAGCGCTTTCGCGCACCGCAGGGTGAACGTTACGTCGGATACCCGCCGCTGCGTCCACAGGCCGATGTCGATGCGGTATGGGAGGCCCTTGCCGACGGCACCGTCGACGTGGTTGCGACCGACCATTGCTGCTGGATGCTCCATCAGAAGCTCGCCGCCGACCGCTTCACCCGCATCATGCCCGGGATGTCGAATCTCGAGACGCTGGTGCCGATGCTCTATTCCGAAGGCGTCCGCAAGGGACGCATCACGCTCGCCCGGATGGTCGAGCTGGTCGCGACCAACCCCGCCAGGATCTTCGGCCTCTACCCGCGTAAGGGCGCGATCGTCGAGGGCGCAGATGCCGACCTCGTCGTCTTCGATCCCAATCGCCGTGTCGTGATCCGCGCCGCCGAGATGCACTCGCGGTCGGACTACGATCCTTTCGAGGGATTCGAGATCCTTGGATGGCCGCGCGAAACGATTTCGCGCGGCGAAGTGATCGTCACCGACCGCAAGCCCTCCGCGGCGGCCGGTCGAGGCCGGTTCCTCGAACGCTCGCGATACTTCACGCGATGGCGCGAGCTTTAGCGCCCGCCGCGAGCCCCCTTGACTGAGCGGACGCGCTCGGCGAGTGATCATCCATGGGCGACCTGCTTACGCTTCCCAAGGCGCATCTGCACGTTCACCTCGAAGGCTCGATAAGGCCGCGCACCCTGTCGGAAATCGCCGCGCGCCATCGACTGGATCTTCCCGCGTGCGCCCGGCATGGTTACCGGTTCCGCGACTTCGCCGATTTCAACCTGCAATATCGGGCAATCCGGGCCTGCCTCCAGGATGCCGCCGACTTCAGGCGGATAGCGTTCGAGTTGTGCGAAGATGAAGCCGCGCAGGGCGTGCACTACGCGGAAGTCACTTTCACGCTCGGAGCCCACGGTCCCCGAGTAGGCGACTGGGAAATGCCGCTCGAATCGGTGCTCGAAGGATTCGAGGAAGGACGTGCACGATTCGGCATCCTGTGCCGCGTCGTCGTCGATCACGGCCGCAGTAAGCCGCCCGAGCTCGCCTGGCAGGCGTTGAAAACCGCCCTGCGCTGCCGCGACCGCGGCGTGATCGGATTCGGACTCGGCGGCGACGAAAGGCATCCGCCCGAAGTGTTCGCCGAAGTCTTTCACGCCGCCGTCGAAAGCGGCCTTCATTCCGTCCCTCACGCCGGCGAGATCACCGGCCCGCACAGCATCCGAGGCGCCGTGACGGCCCTGCGCGCCGAGCGAATCGGCCACGGAATAAGCGTGCTCCAGGATGCCGCGCTCGTCGAGGAACTGAAATCACGCCGAATCGCGCTTGAAGTATGCCTGACCTCGAACGTCGCGATTCCCGCGCTCGTGCCCTCGATCGAGCATCACCCCCTGCCGAGGCTGATCGACGCGGGTCTCACGGTGACGCTGAATTCCGACACGCCGGCGATCTTCTCCGCTCCGATCGCATCGGAATACCGGCTTGCACGCGACACGTTCGGCCTGTCCGATGATGATCTGGCGGCGCTGGCGACGGCCGGCATCGACGCCTCCTTCGCGGAGGAATCGATCAAGCAATCGGTGCGCGGCGAAATTTCGCGATGGGCAGTCGGGTCATAGAAGGGCGCTTCGCATTCCCGCATCCCCTCTCTCTCAAAGCCGAACCCATCCGGATCCCTCGTGTCCGAAGCCGAAGAGCTCCGGATGCAGGATCTCGGCGAGAATCTCGAGCGACTCGACGATTCGCGGTCCCGGCCGGTTGAAATACTGATTGCCGTCGGCCAGAAAGACCTTTCCTTCGCGCACCGCCCGAAGATTGTTCCATCGCGGGTCCGCGCTGAGCGCCGGAAGTTCGCGGCGCGATCTCTCGATTGGAAACCCGCATGGCGACACCAGGATCACGTCCGGGTCGGCGGCGACGAGGGCGTCCATCTTCATCCAGGGCGAATGCTCGCCCGCCCTGCCGAACAGGTTGCGCCCTCCCGCAAGCTCCACCGTCTCCGGCATCCAGTTGCCCGCCGACATCAGCGGATCGATCCACTCGATGCACGCGAACGACGGGCGCCGCTCGGCGCGCGAGGCGCGCTCCGCAATCGCATCGATTCGCGACCTCAGCGACGCCACGACTTCCTCTCCGCGCCGCCGGTCCCCGAGCCGATCCGCCACCCGGACCATGTCGTCGAACACGTCGGCAAGCGCGTACGGCGCGAGCGACACGATGCCGGGTTTGGCGCCGAGCCATTCGGCCACCGCGGCTTCGACGTCGCTCTGGCTCACGGCGCATACCTCGCATTGCGATTGCGTGACGATCACGTCGGGCGCCAGTTCGCGCAGCCGCGCCGCATCCACCCGGTACACCGAGAGCGCGTCCTTCACGATTGCCCTGACCCGCTCATCGATCTCGGCACTCGTGCCTTCGACGCCGAATTTCGGTTCGGTCAGCGCCGGAAGCTTTTCGACCCCGGGCGGAAAATCGCATTCATGGGAACGCCCGACCAGCTCATCGCGATACCCCAGCGCGCAGACGATCTCGGTTGCGCTGGGCAGGAGCGATACTATTCGATGCATCGTCGGTTACCTCCGCCGCGAGCTCATTGCCGCCTGCACGAATCGATCTGACCCAGTCCCGTCGCGCGGTCCACCCGCGTGAGCGTCACCCTGCCTTCGGTGACTCCCGCCGCGACCTCCTCCCTCACAAAATACTCCGCCTCGGGGCGCGTTTCGAAACGGATCCGGCTCTGCGGGTCGCTCGCCGCGTAGCATTCGATCGTTCCGGGCTCGTCGACGAAGGTGTGATAACCGCCGGCGCCTATCGCCGCCGTCGCGTGACCGCATGTCACTTCCGGCTCGAGCGCCGCCCCCATCAGCCGATACGGACGGTAAACGTAGACCACCGAGCGGCTGCTCGTGAGCTGCGCGCGGCGAAATGACTCCCCCTCGACCTCGCATCCGAGAAGGAAGAACACGGCGGCCGCGGCGATCACAATCGCAACAGGACGAATCGGTTTCATCGCAAGCGCGCGTCTCGCGAGCCTTTCAAGACGCCGGCTTCAAGCGGCGCCGCAAAAAGAAGCGGCCCGCGCATCGCGAGCCGCTACTCATCCAAAGGATTTGGTTAGACTACCCGAAATTCATCAACGTTGACAATCTGGGAGATCGGCTCGATGCTCGCGGAGCAGGGAGGATTACCTCGATGAAATCGCGCGTGCGGGCGGTCGGACTGGATTTCGGCACCACCAACAGCGCCATCTCCGTGATACTCGAAGACGGCGCGCCGCATCTCGCCCGCTTCAACTCGCCCGACGATACGCCGATCGAAAGCTTTCGCTCGATCCTCTTTTTCGAGTGGGTCCAGGAAACCGGCGGCACCGAGTCTTCCGTATCGGTCGGCAATGAAGCCATCCGCCGTTACCTCAGGGCCGCCGCCAACGGCAGACTCATACAGTCGCTCAAGTCCTTCCTCGCGGTCAGAAGCTTCGATTCCACCGACATCATGGGCGAGCAATACTCGCTCGGTGACCTCATCGCGCCAATACTCATCGAATTGCGACAGGCGGCCGAATCGCAGTTCGGCTCTCTCCCGCCCGCCGTCACGGTGGGACGGCCGGTGCACTTCTCCGATGCGCGCGATGGCGCTGACGATGCGTTCGCGCAGGCGCGGCTCGATGTCGCCGTGCGGCGCGCGGGATGGGACGATGTCCGGTTCGAATACGAACCCGTCGCCGCCGCCCATGACTACTCCACCCGCATCGTTCGCGACGAAACCGTCCTTATCGGCGACTTCGGCGGCGGCACCAGCGACTTCTCGATCCTCCGGCTCCGTACCCCGAACGCCGCTCCATCGGGCGACCGTTATCAAATCCTCGGCAACGACGGAGTGGCGCTGGCCGGCGATGCCTTCGACGGGCGAATCACCCATCACGTCGTCGCACCCGCGCTCGGCCGCAGCTCCAGGTATCGCTCTCCGTACGGGATGATCCTTCCCGTGCCGACGTGGCCGTACACGAAGCTCGAACGATGGCACCATCTTTCGATGCTGAAGAACCGCGCCACGCTCTTTCGCCTGAAGGACCTGCAGCGCGATTCGCTCGAACCCCAAAAGCTCGCCGCCTTCATCCACATCGTCAACAACGACCTCGGCTATCACCTGTTTCGATCGGTCGAGCAAACCAAGCTCGAGCTCTCCGATTTCGAAAGCGCCAACTTCAGCTTCGCCGATCCGCCCGTGAAAATAGACAAGGAAGTCTCGCGCCCCGAATTCGAAAGCTGGATCGCGCACCACCTCGCCAGAATCGAGGAATGCGTCGATCGGCTGATGACGACCGCGGGCATCGCTCGCGCCGAAATCGACAGCGTCTTCCTCACCGGCGGCTCGTCCTTCGTTCCTGCCGTCCGCCGTATCTTCGCCGATCGCTTCGGCGAGTCGAAGATCAGGCTGGGCAATGAATTCACATCGGTTGCCCGCGGGCTTGCGCTACGCGCGCTGGAGGAGGAGGCAGATGGATAGAACAGCCGCAATTATGGACACGGTGTCGATAAGATGCTATCTCCTATCCATCGCGCCCTGAGGTGTATCGCCATGTCCATCGAATCCGACCGCGCCGAAATTATCAGACTCCATCGCCTGTGGTGGGAATCGAACTTTACCTTCGACATCCCAAAGATGCGCTCCGTGTTCGCCGGCGAGCGCTATCTCCAATACAACCTGAACGGCCATCCCTATTACGGCCTCGAGCAGAAGACCAGGCTCTGGGAAGCGCTCAAGGGCAACGTCGCGATTCCGGAAATCTCCGGCGACATCGACGTCCGAATCGAGATCGCGGGCGACATGGCGTGGCTTGCCTGCGAAAATATCGTTCGTGTCGAGGCTCGCCCCGGCCTCGACCTGCCCGGAATTCCCAAAACTCCCTTCCGTATCCGGTCTACCGAGGTTTATCAGCGCGATGATGGAGCGGGGAACCCGGTCTGGAAGATGTGGCACTTCCACTGCTCGCCGACGGCCGCCGAAAACGAGCCGCGCGTGCCGTTCGGCGACAGCTTCGCGAGCCGCCGCAAGTGAGCGCGGTTCGCTTCGGCGTCGGGTTCGAGCATGCGGACGTGCGCCGGCAAATCGAATATGCGCGGATGGCCGAGCGGTTCGGATTCTCCAGCTATTGGGTGCCCGAGGACTACTTTTTCCGGGGCGCCTTCACGGTCGCTTCCGCCCTGGCCTGCTCCACCACCGCGCTTCGAATCGGACTGGGCGTGGTCAATCCCTTCACGCGTCATCCCGCGCTCATCGCGATGGAATTCGCGGCGCTGAGCGAACTCGCTCCCGATCGCACGGTCCTGGGAATCGGTGCGGGCGTGGGTGCATGGCTCGATCAAATGCACGTGGGATGCGCCTCGCCGGGCATCGCTATCCGCGAAGCCGTCGAGATAATCCGGCGCATCCTTGGCGGCGAACAGCTATCCTTCGCCGGAAAAATCTTCCGCACGGAGAAGGTCGCACTCTCCTTCAAGCCCGCAACGCCGCGCCTCCCCATATACCTGGGCGTGCTAGGACCGAAGAATCTCGCGATGGCGGGAGCGATTGCCGACGGCGTGATGCTCTCGGCGATGACCAGCCCGGCGTACGCGGCCTACGCCCTCGAAAGAATTCGCGCCGGCGCGCAGGCGGCGGGACGCGGCGAACAAATCGAAGCAGGCGCCTTTCTGCTCGCCTCGATCTCCGACGACGACCGCCGGGCGCGCGATGCGATCAAACCTCTGCTGGCGCGCCTGATCGCCCTGATGGCCTCGCAGCCGCACAATCCGCTGTTCGCCGCGGCGGGACTCGACCCCGATGAGGTGATTCGCTTCGGCCAGGTCTATGCCTCCGGGGAATTGCCGGTCAGGATGGTGACCGAGGCGATGGTCGACACGTTCGCGATCGCGGGCGACCCGGATCGATGCCGCGCCGCGCTTTCAAGGATCATCGATGCCGGCGTCACCCATCCGGTTTTCTTCGAGGTGCCGGGTATCGACGGAGCCGAAACCATCCGGATGGTGCATCGCCACCTGATGCCCCATTTCCTTTAGGCGATGAAACCGCCACGCCTATCGTACGCGCGGCCTGAATCCCTGGACGATGCGCTCTCGCTCGCCGCCAGGTACGGCGCCGATGCGAAGCTTCTCGCCGGCGGCCAGAGCCTGGTACCGATGCTGAATCTCAGGCTGGCGGACCCCGGAATCCTCATCGATCTCAACCGCCTCTCGTCGCTTTCGGGAATTCGCCGCGAGAACGGGAGTCTTCGAATCGGCGCCCTGACCCGCCATCGCGAGCTCGAACTCTCGGCCGAAGCCGCCGCCGCGGAGCCGATGCTCAAGCGGGCGGCGCGCGAGATCGGCCATCTCGCGATTCGCAACCGCGGCACTGTCGGCGGCAGTATCGCGCACGCGGACCCGAGCGCCGAATGGCCCCTGCTCGCGGTTGCGCTCGATGCGAAATTGGGGCTTCGGTCGCAACGGAAATCCCGAACCGTGCCGGCGCGCGAGTTCTTTGCAGGACCCTTCACTACCTGCGCCGAACCCGACGAAATCCTGACCGAAATCGATTTCCCACTGGCAACATCCGGCGGCGGATTCGGATTCCAAGAGCTGTGCCGCCGCCCGGGAGACTTCGCGATCGTCGCCGTCGCATGCCGGCTCGACCTTGAAAACGGCAGATGCACCGCCGCGAGGATCGCCGTCGGCGGCGCGGGCCCGACTCCCCTGCATCTTCCCGCCGTCGAAGCGATCGTCAAAGGCAGCCGCGGCGAGAACGATGCTATCAACGAGGCTGCCGCCGCCGCATCGCGCGCCGTCGATCCCGCATCCGACCTTCACGGCTCCGCCGACTACCGCAGAAGGATGGTGGCCGTGCTCGCCCGAAGAGCCCTTTCGGAGGCGTTCACCAACGCAAGTCCGTCATGAACGAGCCCCTTTCACGCCTGACGATCAGACTTTCCATCAACGGCCGCAAGGTCGAGCGCGAAGTGTCCGCTCGCGTCACCCTCGCCGATTTCATCCGCGACGACCTCGGCCTGTGCGCGACCCGGCTCGGATGCGAGCACGGAGTATGCGGCGCATGCACGATCATCATGGATGGCGTCAGCGTGCGCTCCTGCCTCCTGCTCGCCGTCCAGGCGGACGGCGCCGAGATTCGAACCGTCGAGGGTCTGGCCGAGGCGGGCGCGATGTCGGCGGTTCAGCGCGCCTTCCGCGACCATCATGCGCTCCAATGCGGCTTCTGCACCTCCGGATTCCTGATGACGGCGACGGAGCTGTTCGAACGCGATGCTGCCGCCGACGAATCCGAAATCCGCCACGCATTGTCCGGAAACCTGTGTCGATGCACCGGCTATGCGAACATCGTCGATGCCGTCGCGGCGCTCCTCGGCAGGGAGTCATGAAAACCCCGCCCGCAACCACCGCAAAGCTGCTCGGCGCGCGCGTGCATCGCGTCGAGGACCCGCGCGTGCTGCTCGGACACGCGCGCTTCGTCGATGATATCGCGCTGCCGGGCAAGCTCGCGCTCGCCTTCGCGCGAAGCCCCTACGCTCACGCGCGCATCGTCTCGATCAACACCGAGCCCGCGCGATCAATTCCCGGCATCGAATGCGTTCTGACTTCGGCTGACGCAAATGAACTTGTCGCGCCCCTGCGAATGGAGCATCGCCCCTCCTTTCCGGCTCCTCCATGCCGCCCGGTCCAATGGCCGGTCCTGGCCGAAGGAAAGGTCCGCTTTGTCGGAGAAGCCGTTGTCGCCGTCGCCGCCGAGAACCGCGCCCTGGCCGAGGACGCGGCCGCGGCGGTGGAAATCGAATGGGAGGAACTGGAGCCGGTCACCGATCCCGAACGCGCCCGCCGACCGGAATCTCCGCGCGTGCACGACGAATGGCCCGACAACATCTTTCAAACCGTGGAATTCAGCGCGGGCCCCGTCGCAGACGCCTTCGACCGCGCCGACCTCGTCGTCTCGGAGCGTTTCCGAATCGGGCGCCATATGGCGCTTCCGATGGAAGGCCGCGGAATCGCCGCATCGTTCGACCCCGCCTCCGAAATCCTCACCGTGTGGGCATCCACCCAGATGCCGCACGTGCTGCGCGCTGAAATCGCGCGGGTGCTTCGATGCGCCGAGAACTCCGTCCGCGTCATCGCCGTCGATGTGGGCGGCGGGTTCGGCCTCAAATCCCACGTGTTTCCCGAAGAGCTCCTCGCCGCCGCGCTGGCCCGCCGCCTCGCCCGCCCGGTGGAATGGATCGAGGACCGGCGCGAGCACCTGATCGCCTCCCAGCACGCCCGCGATCAGATCGTGCGCGCCGAGATGGCGGTCGCGCGCGATGGAGCGATCCTCGGCTTGCGCGCCCATATCACCTGCGACATTGGCGCCTACACCGAATATCCGTGGCGCACCTTCGAGGCCAACGTCACCGCGATGGCGATGCCGGGTCCGTACAGGATTCCCGCCTACCAGTACACCACCGTGTCGGTGGCGACCAACAAGTGCTCCATCGGCGCCTACCGCGGCGTCGGTCAGCCGATCGGCGTGTTCGCGATGGAGCGGCTCGTCGACATCGCCGCCGCGCGCCTTGGAATCGACCGGATCGAGATGCGCACGCGCAACATGATTGCCCGCGACGAGCATCCCTACACGACGATCACCGGCGACCAAATCGAAAGCGGAAGCCATCGCGAATGCCTTCGAAAGGCCGTCGAAATGATTTCCTCCGGCCCGCACACCGGACGCCCCAATTCCCCTTCGATCCGCCGCGGAGTCGGTTTCGCCTCCTACGTAGAGATGACCGCGCCAAGTTCGATGGTGTGGCAGACGCTGGGGCCGCCCGGAAGCGGCTCGGAACCCGCGATGGTCCGGATGGAAACAGACGGCAGCGTGACCGTCGCCCTCGGCACCAATTCCCAGGGACAAAGCCATCAGACCGTGTTCGCCCAGGCCGCCGCGGCCGTCCTCGGCATCGATCCTGACCGAATCCGCGTGGTGCAGGGCGACACCGCCGCGACTCCCCGCGGATGGTTTGCGGGCGGATCGCGTGTCGCCGTCGTCAGCGGCGGCGCGGTGATTCGCGCGGCTGAAAAAGTCCGCGACAAACTCCTGGGCGCGGCCTCGATGATGAGCGAGCTGCCAGTCTCCGAACTCGTTATCCGCGGCGGATCGATATGCCGCGCCGCCGACGGCGCGCCGATCTCCCCCATCGCCGAAGTCGCCGAGGCAATATGGATAGGCCGCGCCGGCCTTCCTCCCGACGAGGACCAGGGACTCGAATTCACCGTCCGCTACGAGCCTCCCCCGGTCACCCATTCGAACGCCTGCCACGCCGCGATCGTGGATGTCGATACGGAAACCGGAACGGTCGCAATCCGCCGCTACGTTGTGGTCGAGGATTGCGGGACGATGCTGAATCCGGACGTCGTGGACGGTCAGATCCAGGGCGGCGTCGCGCAGGGAATCGGCGGCGCGCTCTACGAGGAAATCGTGTACGACGACAACGGGCAGATCCTCACCGGAACCTTGATGGACTATATGCCGCCCACGGCTCCCGATGTCCCCCGCGTCGAGATCGCCCATATCGAAACCCCGTCGCCCTTCACCGTGTGGGGAATCAAGGGCATGGGAGAAGGCGGCGCGATCGCGCCGCCCGCCGCGATCGCAAACGCACTCGCGGATGCGCTTCGTGAATTCGACCCCCGCGTCAACCGGACCCCGCTTACACCGGAACGCGTCCTTTCGATGATCCCGTCGAAGAATTCCCGATAACCCGCGCCCATTCCGCCTCCCCCTAAAGCAACCGCGCCGGATCGCCTCGTGTCGCGCCCGCCGCCACCGCACAACCGGCAGTTGATGCAGTGGACGGGCTTGTTCTTGACGTCCACCGTTCACTCGTGGTAGATGCTGACCGCCTGCTGGTCAACGACAGGAATCCGAAGTCGGAGCGCCGCAGGCCTCCTTCCCGTCGGGAGGCGCGACTGCGTTCTTGTCAAGGCGAAGGCCGGCGGGCCTCCTCGTTGGTCGTTGCCCGGCGTCCGGCCGCTGCTCCTTCCAACAGCCGACGGACGTACGCGTCGCAAGTCCGACCGGGTCCTCGACCTCGGGCCGACGACCGCTCCACAGTTTCCGGAGGATCCGCCCACTCCAAAGCGACGATAAGTCCACGCCTCTTGCTTGCGGGCATCCGTGGCGGGAGAGAGCCCGTGGCGTCCGCAATAGGCTACGCTGGACATTTCAACTATTGCGCAGCAGGCAAACCTGCCGGATTCAGCGAGGCGACAATATTGAGCTTCGGCGGGTTGCGCGCCGATCAGACCAGAATCGAATAGAAAGGACGACCCCGGGCGACAGTGCGCGCGGCTACATTCATCACGCAATGTTGAGCTTTCCGCCCGCCATGAACCCGGAGCATCGACGATTTGCGTGAACGCGACGATGAAGCCGATAGTTGACAACGATGGAAGCATGATCGAGCCGGGTCTTCATGACGGTCTGCTCTACGGAATTGTAACGCACCCGGATAAGGACGAGCTCACCCTGCTCTGCCGCGACGTCGAAGGCACGGAATTTCGGATCGTCGTACCTGAGATCGTCCGGCTTACCGTCTACGAGTTCATGGAGGGGAACATCATCCTCGATGTTTCGATTCATGAGGGCGACAACTGCCCACGCGAGTCGATTCGCAAGGCCTACGGCTACGACCTCACTACCGGCCTCGAGTATCTGGAGAAGAGGATGAAGGAAGTCAGGGACGGCCGCTGGACCTTGCTGGAAATCGACACCTCGTACGGGTGCGAGCTGTTCGCGGTGTCGAAAGCGCCCGCGGATAGAATCAACGTCGAGCAGGTGGGAAGGTCCGGACTTCCTTGACTGGCGGACTTGCGTTAGCCGGGGCGACACTCAGGCTCGCCCGCTCATGCGGGATTGCCGTACGCCGAATCGCCTCGGTGTCGTTCACTCGAAAGGAGGAAAGCCGCTCCGAACCCCGAGCATCCGGATGGCCCATCAACCCATCACACCCACATTTTCTCGCGCGGAGTTCTCGAGGATGAAGAGGCGGTCGTGGATGACATTGACGGGGATCTTGCCATCGCAAGCAAGGCGCCGGTCCATTGGATCACGTCGTGTGTAAGGATCTTGGAGGTTCATGCCATCCCGGCGGCCCCACGGTTTCACTGCAACTGGCGCAGTGGTAGGCGGAATGGATTACATGAGAAAAGGCTCAAGAACGGCTCTTCGTCTTTCGACACTTGGCATAGTTTACACGCTCATCCTCTGGGTCGTCCCGTTTGAGGCCGGGGTGCCGCTTGCGTCGGATCGATGCCCTCAAGGACCAAGCGCGATGCGCATTCTTGACACCGGCGTTTCGACCGCTCGGGCTCGCGGATATACAGAAGACGAGTTCATGGAGCTCCTCGGTCCGATGCATTGGGACACGCTTGCCAAGTCCAAATACGCCCCCTCTGCCGTCCTAGCGACACTGGCCGAACGCGGGAAGAGTCAGGCACAGGATCGATGCGTGTGGTTAATGTACCTCGGTTGCGAGCCGCCCCATCGTACCGAAGCCGGCGGGTTCATCGGTTGCCTGGATTATCCTCCTCAGATCTGGATCCTGATTGATAGCGAGACCGGCGGAGTTGTGTATACCGTCCGCTACACGGGCCAGGACGCTCGATTCCGAATCGACGAATAGGCCCACCTGCCATGACCAGCGTATCGTGATAGCTCCCGCTCGGCGTAAGCGGCGTCGATCCAGCACGTAGTGAGCAGGGCGACTTCTCATACCTTTCCAAGAGATGACGCCGGAGGAACTTCAGCACACACTGGGTACAATCGAGAACGGTGGCGGCGTCGCGGCGACGGAAGCTTCGAAGACGCTTCTTCGAGAAGCGCCAAAAGCGTGTATACGTCCGCTGATCTCGATTGCCTTGGACAAGAGCGGGACTGATTGATCGCCAATAGCCGCGATCTATTCGTTGGATTTACGCACCTTGCGCCGCTCGAGCACTTTGTCGTCACGCCCGGGGTCACGTCTTGTTGAGACCTGTATCACTAATGTCCACATGCCAACGGAGATCTCTCGACTGCACGGCAGAGTCGAGAGAAGGGCAAAGAAGCCGGGCCTGTCGAGCTCCTTTATCCGGCATGCCCCTCTTCCCCTGCGCCTATTGTTTAGAGACATCGCTTCAACCAAGAGCCGGGGTTGTGATTAAGGCGCTTCGCGCTTTCAACAATGGCGCGCGCAGCCAATGGCTCACTTTTGTCGTGATCTTAACTGCAGCCGCTGTGCTGGCGTGGCCTCCGCACGAACCGTGCTACGGGCAGGCGAAAGCCAACGATCGAATCTATCGGGGCATTTATAGCAACCCTATTTTCGGCTACTCCGTCGCAGCCCTATTGCTGCCATACACCGGCGGCTCGGCGATGACCCGCGCGCCGGTTGAGCCGTTCATTTCCTACAAGGCCCTGTTGGACGCGCCCGTCAGATTCGACAAGAGGCTGGCAGTGGCGGTCGGCAGTCTCACTTTTCGAGACGGGACCTCTATCGTGATAGTGCGGACAAGGCTGGCGGGCAGGACGCCATTGTCTTGTCTCCCCCAGCGGAGCCTCGACAATCCGCCCAATTGGGATGCCAGGCCGCTTCAATGGACTTCTCGTCGGGATTCACGGTGTATCTCAGGATCTTTCCGGCCGGGAATGTCCGCACGGCAGGATTGTTATGAGCTCTGTCGAAGTCTCACTCCATGTCTTCGCGATATCCGTGCATATTTGCAAATTTGATCCGGAAGCCAACCGTGTGTCCGGCGTACCAGGGAGGATTTCCCAGGCCGCGCGAATAACCCGGCATCTTGGCGCCATTGGCATTCGAGCCGTCACGCGAAGCCTATCCGACCGCGAGACCGTGAAATCATTCGAGTAACGCCCCCGATCGGCAGGATTGTCGCTGCGGCGCTGGCCTTTGTTCTGCTCTATTCGGCGGCCGCGGCTGCCGATCAGCAAGTCGAAGGATGGTGGCCGGCCAAGGGTATGGTTTCGCTCATCCGCTTGATCGCCAGTGGCGCGCGGTACGAGGAAAAAGAAATCACAACCACGGGCATTCTGGTATACCGATTCGAAGAGCCGGTGCGGCGTCTTTTGCGCGAGAGCATGAACGGCAAGCGGGAGCGCCGGGCCCGAATGATAAGACCTCCGACCGGCCTTTCTTCGTGTTCCTCCCGATGACCCGGGCGCATCCCGGCGATTATCGCGCCGCGCCGTAGAGCGCACGCTGCCAGATCGTCGCGAGCGCGTCGATCACCGGGCGCCAGTCGCGATTGGCGCCGTCTCCCAGCTTTTCGTTCAGCACCGCCTCGCTCATCATGATGAGCGCCTCCGCGGTCGCATCGGCGTTGAGCGGGGCGATAAGCCCGCGCGCCATATCGGCGCGAATTCGTTCGGCGCTGCCGCGGATGAACCGATCGCGGAAGGCGCGATGCGCCTTCTCGACGAGAGGATCCTGCGTGGCGGCATCCGCAATCGCTCTCAAAACCGGCCCGTGCTGCACCCAGAACCGGCCGATCCCTTCGTAGCCGGTGCGGAGATCGGCAACCGGATCCGTCACCCCCATCATCCAGATCTCGTTGAGCTTCGTCAGTTCCTGCGCAAGACGATCGACCAGCTTCACGATCAAATCGTGCCGATCGTTGAAGTAGTGATAGAAGGACGACCGCTTGAGCCCGGTCTGGTCCATCAGGTCCATCACGTTCAGCTCGCGGAACGGATGCTTCCACAGAAAGCGCTCGGTGGCGTCGAGAATCTCGGCCTCGGCTTCGTCGGGCCGCCGGCGGCGCCGCTTGGGTTTGTTTTCGCTTTGAAGAGCCAAAGGCATGGTGCGATTTTTCTATTTAACTAGCCGGGCACCCCCAAAGTCCATCGCCCGCGTGCGGAAGCACGCGCCGTGGACATCGCCGCGGGTTGTATGGGTTCCCGCTAAAGTCCGAGATCGCTCAGGCCGGGATGGTCCTTGGGACGGGGCCCGAGCGGCCATCTGTACTTTCTTTCCGATTCGGCAATAGGAAGGTCGTTGATGCTTGCGTGGCGCGCGCGCATCAGCCCGTTTCCGTCGAATTCCCAGTTTTCGTTGCCGTACGACCGGTACCAGTTCATCGAATTGTCGTGCCACTCGTAGGCAAAGCGCACGGCGATTCGGTTCCCCTCGAACGCCCATAGTTCCTTGATCAGCCTGTAGTCCAGTTCCCGCGCCCATTTGCGCCGCAGGAAGGCGACGATCTCGCCGCGGCCGTTGATGAACTCCGAGCGATTGCGCCATCGCGAATCCCTCGTGTAGGCAAGCGCCACCCTCTCGGGATCCCGCGTGTTCCACGCATCCTCGGCCATCCGAACCTTGACAATCGCCGCCTCGAGCGAAAACGGCGGAAGCGGCGGACGTGCTTCTTCCTGTACTGCCATCGTTATCTCTCCGATCGACCGATCACTTCATTCATCGGCCCCCTTGACCGGGGTGGGATCGCCGTGCCGCTCGCGCCACGTCTTCATCCATCCGGGCTTCTCGCGCTGCGGATGATGCGACATCACGAGTGCGCCGTTGCCGACCTCGCGGATGATCGTCGTGCCCGAGGCGACATAGACGTCGCTGCCGACGGTGATCGGCGCCACGAGCTGCGTGTCGCATCCGATCATGCATCGGTCCCCGATGCGGGTTTCGTGCTTCTCGTAGCCGTCGTAGTTCACCGTGATAACGCCGCATCCGACGTTGGTATCGCGCCCGATGACGGCATCGCCGAGGTAGCTCAGATGGCTTGCCTTGGTGCCCGCGCCGATCCGGGCCTTCTTGGTTTCGACGAAGTTGCCGATCCGGTTGTGCCCTTCAAGCTCGGTTCCCGCGCGCAGATGGGCGAACGGTCCGATCTCCGAGTCCTCTCCGATTCGGCATTCCTCGGCCCGAACGCCGAGCTTCAGATGGCATCGCGGGCCAACCTCGACGTCCTTGAGCCACGCGGTACCGTCGATTCTCACGCCTTCTCCGATTCGGCATCGCCCCAGGATCTGCACGTTGGGCCCGATCACCACGTCGGGTGCGATCTCGGCTTCTTCGGAGATATAGGCGGTAGCCGGGTCGATGAGGGTGACGCCGGCGGCCATCAGCCTGCGATTGGTTTCTTCGCGAATCTGCGCTTCCATCCTTGCCAACTCCTCGCGCGAATTGATTCCCGCGAACTCGTCCGGGTTGTCGGCGATCCACGCGTTCACGGCGAGTCCGCGCGCCCGCGCTATCGCCACGATATCGGTCAGGTAGTATTCGCGCTGGGCGTTGTTGGGCTTCAATTCCGCGACGGCGCTTCTCAGGAACGCCGCATCCGCGCAATAGAAGCCGGTGTTGATTTCGCGGATTTCGAGCTCCGCCGCCGACGCATCGCGCGCCTCGACGATCGCCCGCACCTTCCCCGCCGAATCTCGCAGCACGCGGCCGTAGCTTGCGGGACAGTCCATATGCACGCTCACGAACGACAACGGCGCGCCGCTTGCCCGATGGGCTTCGCCAAAGGCCCGGAGCGTCCTCGCCGTCACCATCGGCATGTCGCCGTATGCGACGAGCACGTCGCCCGCGAATCCACGCGGCAGCGCCTCAAGGCCGCATCGCGCGGAATCGCCCGTGCCTCGAAGCTCCTTTTGGAATGCGAACACGAGCCCCGATGCTCCGCCGGTTCGGGCCGCGGCTTCGACTTCGGATGCCTGATGGCCGACGACGACGACGATGGGGCGTGCGGATGTGGCGGCGATGGCGCGCAGGGTCCGCGCGATCATCGGGACGCCTCCGAGCTCGTGCAGGACCTTCGCCCTCTTCGAGCGCATCCGCGTTCCCAATCCTGCGGCGAGCACGAGCGCCGCCAGTTCGCGGGTTTCCGCGCAGCTTCTTTCGGTTTCAATCATATTCGCTGAAGTTCGATACTTTCCAAAGATTCGACTGCTTGCGCGCCGTGATCATCCACTTCTTCTCGAACGTGCCGCCGTCGGGCACGTCGATCGTGGCGCGGAAGAGATACTCGACATGACCGGGAGTCTCGCGCTTGGCGGTGAGCTTGTAATGGATGATCGGCTTGCGCGTGGAGTCGTCGATTGCCTGCCCCTCGGTCAGCTTCATCTCCTCGTGCAGCTTTTCCAGCGCTAGACCGGTGCACAGCGGTTCAGCCGCCTTCAGATCGATCGCCATGTAGTGCGCCGCGATGAAGCGATCCACCACTCCGCGCGCGCTGTTGCTGTCGGTGCACCCGAAAGCCGCGATGGCTGCGCCCGCGAGGACAAACGCGAGCAGGTTCCTGCGAGTCGAAAGAGTCATTTCCGCTTCCTGAACAACTCCTCGAGTTTGGCCGCGGCCGCCGATTTCGCCTGCCCCGCGGCGGCGGAAGGAGGGCGCGTTGACGGCGTGAAGTACTCGCAGAAGTTCGCCCGTTCCTTGTCCACCACGCGTTCGGCCTGCGTCTCGCGGCATTGGTTGTTGTAGGCGGGATCGTAAAACCCGCAGTTACGGCACACGTGCAGCGGCCGGTCGCATCCCGGACACGACTGGCGAAACCCGATCCGCTCCCGTGTCTCTATCTCCCGCCCGCAGAAATGACAGTTCATCGCAACCGGCCGCGCCCTCCGGTTCTTCCCGACCCCGGCATCCCGTCCTTTTTCGCCGGGGACACCCTTGGTAGCATAGCCCGTGGAGGCGGTGCGGGCGAGGCGGATGATCGCGGAGATAGAAGCATTCGTGGCGGCTCTGGCAAAGGTTTCCCGCGCGTCGCGCCATACCGTGGACAATTACCGGCGCGACCTCGTGATGTTCCGCTCCTTTCTGATCGAACGGGCCGCCGCCGGCGGAAACCCGGTCGAAGAGGTCGATACGGACGATATCGATGCCGACGATATCCGGGCATGGATGGACAAGATGATGAAGGATGGCGCGCGGCGCTCCTCCGTCCAAAGGCGCCTCGCCGCCGTCAAGGCCTTCTTCCGCCACCGCGAGGCCTCCTCGGGAGCTCCCAATCCCGCCCGCACGCTGAGGTCGCCCAAGCTCGAGCGCAGGCTGCCTTCGGTGATGCCGGCCGAAGACGTCCGCCGGCTGCTCGAGTTCGATTCGGAAGATACAAGCCCCCGCGCGCTCCGCGACCGCGCTATCGTCGAGACCCTCTATTCCACCGGGCTTCGCGTAAGCGAACTGGTGGGCCTCGACTGGCGCGACATAGACGAGGATCTCGCGATGGTGACGGTGAGGGCCGGCAAGGGCAACAAGGATCGCGTGGTCCCGATCGGCGAGCCCGCTCTCGATGCGCTCAGGAAATGGCGGCGTGCGATGCCGGTGGCGTGGGATGCCGACGGCCCGGTCATCACCAATCTTCGCGGAGGGCGGCTTACCTCGCGCAGCGTGGAAATGATCGTGGCGCGAAGGATGCTGCAGTCCGGAATCGTCGGGGACATCACCCCGCACGGCTTGCGCCATTGCTTCGCCACCCATCTGCTCGACAACGGGGCCGACCTTCGTTCGATACAGGAGATGCTCGGCCATGCGAGCCTGGCGACCACCCAGCGCTACACCCACGTCAGCGTCAATCATCTCAAAGAGGTATATCGCGGTGCCCATCCCAGGGCTTGAAAGCGACCGACAGGTCCGCAGCACGACCATCCTGAGCGTCCGGCACAACGGCAAGGTTGTGATGGCGGGTGATGGACAGGTGAGCATCGGACAGACGGTGATGAAAAAAGGGGCGCGCAAGGTCCGCCGCCTCCACAACGACAAGGTGCTGGCCGGCTTCGCCGGCTCGACCGCCGATGCGCTCACCCTGTTCGAGAAGTTCGAGGGCAAGTTGCAGGAGCACAACGGCGTGCTGCGCAGGGCCGCCGTCGAAATCGCCAAGGACTGGCGCACCGACCGCGTGCTCCGCAGGCTCGAAGCGATGCTGGTCGTCGCCGACCGCGAAAGCTCGCTGCTGATTTCAGGCTCCGGCGACGTCATCGAGCCCGACGACGGCGTGCTGGCGATCGGATCGGGCGGCAACTTCGCGCTGTCGGCCGCGCGCGCTCTGCTCAGGCACAATCCCGCGATGACGGCGCGGGAGATCGTCGAGGCCGCGATGACCATCGCCGCCGAGATCTGTGTCTATACGAATGACCGTTTCGTGATCGAAGAACTGTAGCGTTCGAAGCTTCGGTCAGATTCAACTCTCCGTCCCGGAGGCATATAGGCACCCGATGCCGGGATGGTTAAGCTCTAGTTTCGGGATGCGAAAGGCCTCCCGACGTCGGATACTTCGATGGCAGTTCCACAGGTAATGACGCCGCGCGAGATCGTCTCCGAACTCGACCGCTATATCGTCGGCCAGCACGAAGCCAAGCGCGCCGTCGCGATTGCGCTGAGAAACCGATGGCGCCGGCAGAACGTCGCGCCCGAACTCCGCGACGAAATCGCTCCCAAAAACATCCTGATGATCGGTCCGACCGGGGTCGGCAAGACCGAAATCGCCCGCCGCCTCGCCCGCCTCGCCCAGGCCCCTTTCATCAAGGTCGAAGCCTCTCGCTACACCGAGGTCGGCTACGTAGGGCGCGATGTCGAATCGATGATCCGCGACCTTGTCGAAATTTCGGTCAAGATGGTTCGCGAGGAGGAGCGGGCGCGCGTCGCGGTCAAGGCGCGGGAGAATGCCGAGGAACGCCTCCTCGATATTCTCTTTCCGCCGCCCACCCGGGCCAAGCGCCCGGTCGGCATGACCCCGGAAGGACGCATCGCTCCTGCCGAAGAGGACGATTCCCACAAGGACACCCGCGAGAAGCTCCGCAGGCTGCTGCGCCAGGGCCATCTCGACGATCGCGAAGTGGAAATCGAGGTCACTGCCACCGCAACCCCGATGGTGGAGGTCTTCACGCCCCAGGGCATGGAAGAGATGGGCTTCAACATGAAGGAGATCATGAACCAGCTCATGCCCAGGAAGACCCGCACCCGCAAGGTCAAAATCCCGGAGGCGCTGGAGCTGCTCACCCAGGAGGAGGCGGCGCGGCTCGTGGACATGGACGCCGTCGCGCAGGAGGCGATTCATCGCGCCGAACAGTCCGGCATCGTCTTCATCGACGAGATCGACAAGATCGCCGGACGCGAGGCGAGCCGTGGTCCCGATGTCTCGCGCGAGGGCGTGCAGCGCGACCTCCTGCCCATCGTCGAAGGCTCCACCGTGAACACCAAGTACGGCGCCGTCCGCACCGACCATATCCTCTTCGTGGCTTCGGGCGCGTTTCACACCTCCAAGCCATCCGACTTGATCCCTGAGTTCCAGGGCCGTTTTCCGATCCGGGTCGAACTCGGCGCGCTCACCCGCGACGATTTCGTCCGGATCCTGACCGAGCCTGAAAACGCCCTGACCCGCCAGTACATCGCCCTGATGGCCACCGAGGGCGTAAGGCTGCGTTTCACCGACGATGCGATCGGAGCGCTCGCGGAAATCGCCGCCCAAGTGAACTCGCGCAGCGAGAATATCGGCGCCAGACGGCTCCATACCGTCCTCGAGAAGGTCCTCGAGGAGCTTTCCTTCGATGCGCCGGAGCTGCACGACCGCGAGATCGTCGTCGATGCCGCCTACGTGCATCGCTACCTCGATCCGATCGTCAAGGATGAGGATTTGTCGCGCTTCATCCTCTAGAATAAACACCCTGCGCGCGCCCGGTCCGAATTCACAAATCGGCAATTGCGCCGCGGGTCCGGTATTGTTTTGATTGCCGCGTGAGCGCATCCGCGGCGGAGGAGTCGTGAAAGACCTTATTCAGCGTGCCGAAGTCCTCATCGAGGCCCTGCCTTACATCCGCCGCTTCCGCGGCAAAACCATCGTGATCAAGTACGGCGGGCACGCGATGCTCTCGGAGGAGCTGCGGCTCAGCTTCGCCGAAGATGTGGTCCTGCTCGACCTCGTCGGGATGAACCCCGTCATCGTTCATGGCGGCGGGCCCCAAATCACCGAACTCATCGGCAAGCTCGGCCTCAAGTCGCGCTTCGTCCGCGGCATGCGCGTGACCGACGAGCCGACGATGGAAGCGGCGGAGATGGTCCTTCAGCGAATCAACAAGGATATCGTCGCGATGATCTCCCGCCAGGGCGGACGCGCCGTCGGCCTGTCCGGCAAGGACGGCGACCTTATCGTGTCGCGGAAGATGCGGATGGTGGTGCGCGACGAAAACGGACGCAGGAGCAGCCTCGACATCGGCCTCGTCGGCGAAGTCGTCCGGATCAACCCCGATGTCATCCGGACCCTCGAGGCCGCCAACTTCATCCCCGTCATCGCCCCCACCGGAGTCGGCCAGGACGGCAGGACCTACAACATCAACGCCGACGTGGCCGCCGGCGAAATCGCCGCCGCTCTCAAGGCCGAAAAGCTCATCCTCCTGAGCGACGTCGAGGGCGTGAAGGATCGCGACGGCAAGCTGCTGTCCACGCTCGATGCCGCCGAGGCGCGCAGGCTGATCGCGCGCAACGTGATCCACGAAGGGATGATTCCGAAGGTGGAATGCTGCATCGATGCGCTCCACAAGGGCGTCGCGAAGACCCACATCATAGACGGCCGCGTGCGCCACGCCGTCCTGCTGGAGATCTTCACGCGGCTGGGGGTGGGCACGGAAGTCGTCCAGCGCCGCGCCCGCGTTTCCGATCTCGCCCGCGACACGACCGCGAACCGCGCCAGAGGGACCCGCCGATGAACAACCAGCAAATCGTCGAACTGACCCACCAGAACCTCGTTGACATCTACGGATGCCTCCCGATAGCGCTGGTCCGCGGCAGCGGCTCCTATCTCGAGGATGCGGACGGGAACCGCTACCTCGACTTCTTCAGCGGCCTTGCCGTCACCAACCTCGGCCATTCCCATCCGCGAATCGTCCGCGCGATACGCGAACAGGCCGAACGCCTGATGCACGTCTCCAACATCTTCCATACCGAACCCACGGCGCGTCTTGCCGAGCGGCTCGCATCGCGCTTCGGCGACGGCCGCGTGTTCTTCGGCAACTCTGGCGCCGAGGCCAACGAGGCGGCAATCAAACTCGCCCGACGATGGGGTCACAAGGACGGCGGGGGACGCTACGAGATAATCGCGACATTGGGCTCCTTCCACGGCCGCACGCTTGCGACGCTCAGCGCCACCGGCCAGGAAAAGTACCATCAGGGCTTTCAGCCCCTCGTCCCCGGCTTCAAGCTCGCGCCGTTTGACGATGTCGCCGCGATGGAGCGCTCGCTCGACGCGAACACGGTGGCGGTGATGATCGAACCCATCCAGGGAGAGGGCGGCGTCGTCGTTCCCAAACCCGATTACCTCGCCCGCGTCCGCGAATTCTGCGACCGCAACAACCTCCTGATGATTCTGGATGAGATCCAGGTCGGTGTCGGCCGCACCGGCCGTTTCTTCGCCTACGAGCATACCGGCGTCAAACCCGACATCGTGACCCTCGCCAAGGCGCTCGGCGGCGGTCTGCCGCTTGGCGCGATGATTGCCAAAAAGGAGATTGCCGCAAGCCTGACGCCCGGCAGTCACGGAACCACCTTCGGCGGCAATCCCGTGTCCTGCGCCGCCGGACTTGCGATGATCGAGGCGATCGACGAGGAGCGGCTGCTGGAGAATGCCGCGAAAACCGGCTCCTATATCATGGAACGGCTGCGCGCGATCGGCTCCACCTGTGATCGCGTCAAGGAGGTCCGCGGGGTTGGGATGATTATCGGCGTCGTGCTCAAACACGATCCCCGCCCGGTCGTCGATGCCTGCCTCAAGGAGCGATTGCTGGTGAACGGTACCGCGGGCAACGTGCTCAGGCTCCTGCCTCCCCTCAATCTCTCCCGAAAGGACGCCGACGCCGGGCTTGCCATCATCGAAAGGGCGCTTCGGACGGCCCCGATGCCGTAGTGATGCCGATGAACGTGCAGCGAAAACGAGCGGTGGAAAACCGGCAAATCGAACCCTCCCCGCCCGCCAAGCGGGACTTCCTCGACATGAGTTCGCTCACCCAGGCCGAACTCATCGGCCTTCTCGCCCTCGCCGCCCGCTTCAAGGCGGAACTCAAGGCCGGAATCGAGCATCCCTATCTCCGCGGGCGGACGCTTGCGATGATCTTCCAGAAGCCCTCGCTTCGCACGAGGATTACGTTCGAGACCGGGATGGCGCAGCTTGGCGGCCACGCAATCTATCTCGCGCCCAACGACATAGGGATCGGCGAACGCGAATCGGTCAAGGATGTCGCGCGCAACCTTTCGCGATGGGTCGATCTGATCATGATTCGCACCTTCTCGCACGACACCTGCGTCGAACTCGCCCGCGAGGCCTCGGTGCCGGTAATCAATGCTCTTACCGATCGACTTCATCCCTGCCAGTTGCTCGCCGACCTTCAGACCCTTCAGGAGCACTTCGGACGCGACCTGAGAAAGCTCCGCATCGCGTTCGTGGGCGACGGCTTCAACCTCGCCCAAAGCTGGATCGAGGCGGCCGCCCTCATCGGCTTCGAGCTCCGGCTTGGCATCCCGCGCGGTTACGAGCCCGAAAAAAGCTTCGTGGCAAGGCTCCGGCGCGAGGAAATCGGAATCCTCACGCACGACCCTGTCGAAGCCGTGCGCGATGCCGACGTCGTGTACACTGACACGTGGACCTCGATGGGACAGGAGAAGGAGGCCGCCCAGCGCAGGCGCGACTTCCGCGACTTCCAGGTCAACGATGCCCTTATGGCGCACGCCACGCGCCACGCACTGGTGATGCATTGTCTGCCGGCCCATCGCGGCGAGGAAATCACCGACGAGGTGCTCGACGGCCCGCGCTCGATCGTCCTCGATCAGGCGGAAAACCGGCTGCACGCCCAGAAGGCCGTGATGGTCTGGCTGTTGAGGCCGGAAATTCTCGGCCATACCACGCTCACTCATAACGGCTGACGGATGCAATCAATTGGCGACTGAAGACATCAAGAAAGTGGTTCTCGCCTACTCGGGCGGGCTCGATACTTCCGTAATCCTTCGATGGCTCAAGGATCGCTTCGGATGCGAGGTGATCGCGTACTGCGCCGACGTCGGACAGGCCGAGGAAACCGCCGGCCTCGAGGAGAAAGCGCTTGCCACCGGCGCAAGCAAGCTCGTGCTCGCCGACCTGCGCGAGGAGTTCGCCCGCGACTTCGTGTTCCCGATGATGCGCGCGAACGCGGTTTACGAGGGATACTACCTCCTCGGTACCTCCATCGCCCGCCCCGTAATCGCGAAAAAACAGGCTGAAATCGCTCGGGCGGAGGGAGCCGATGCCGTCGCGCACGGAGCCACCGGCAAGGGCAACGACCAGGTCCGCTTCGAACTCACCCTGGCACGCCTAGCCCCGGAACTCAGGATCATCGCTCCATGGCGGCGCGATGATTGGACGTTCCGGGGACGCGCCGACATGATCGCCTACGCGCACGAGAAAAAGATTCCCATCTCGGTTACCTCCGAAAAACCCTACTCGATGGATCGCAACCTGGTTCACGTCAGCTACGAGGGGGGAATCCTCGAGGATCCCTGGCGCGAGCCCTATTCCGACATGTTCAGGCTTACCGTCTCGCCCGAACAGGCACCCGACAAGCCCGAATATGTCGAGATCGAGTACCGGTCCGGCGATCCCGTAGCGCTCGACGGTGAGCGCCTTTCTCCCGCATCCATCATCGAGCGCGCCAACGCGATCGGCGGCCGCCACGGAATCGGCCGGGTCGATATGGTCGAAAACCGCTACGTTGGAATAAAATCCCGCGGGGTTTACGAAACCCCGGGCGTGACCCTTCTCATGCACGGTCATCGCGCGGTAGAACAGTTGACTCTCGACCGCGAGGTCATGCATCTACGCGATTCGCTGATCCCGCGCTACGCTGAGATGGTGTACTACGGCTACTGGTTCGCTCCCGAGCGCGAAGCCCTGCAGGCTCTCGTTGACGAGTCGCAGCGCGACGTCAACGGCACGGCGCGGCTCAAGCTCTACAAGGGATCGGTCACGATCGTGGGCCGCAAGTCGCCCAATTCGCTGTACGATCCCGCTGCCGCGAGTTTCGAGGAGGCCGGCGGCTACCGGCAATCCGATGCGGAAGGCTTCATCCGCCTTGCCGGCACCCGGCTCAGAGCGCTCGCACGCGCGCGAGGCGAAGCAGGAAAGGCCATCAAGGGGAAGTGACGGTTGGGCAAGATCATCCAATTCCGTCCGCCGCACAAGGCGCCCAAGCTGGTGCCCAAGGTCCGCGCCGGACATTGTCCGCGATGCGGCCACAAGCTCGACGTCCATATCACCCATCCCGACGGCACAACCAGTTGCGCGGCCCGCGGATGTCTCTGCCGCACCCGGCATCCCGAATGAAAAACCTCCCGGGACCGATCGTTTCGGACTCGCGCGCAACTCCGGAACCCCGACACGTGCGCCGCGCGGATGCGGAGTCGCCACGATGAGTCCGCGGTCCTGCGAGCCTTCCCGATCGCGCAACCTGATTCGCGGGCGCTTCAGCCGTGCACGCCTGCCCGAAGTCGAGGCGTTCACGGCCTCCCTGCCCTTCGACCGCAGGCTCTACCGCCACGACATAATGGGTTCGATCGCGCACGCGCGGATGCTGGCGCGCGTCGGACTGATCAAGGTCTCGGAGGCGCGCGCAATCGAGCGCGGGCTCAGGCGCATCGAGGGCGATATCGATGCGGGCAGATTCCGCTTCGACATCGCCGACGAGGACATCCATCTCGCCATCGAACGCAGGCTCATCGCGATGATCGGCGATGCCGGCCGGAAGCTTCACACCGCCCGCTCGCGCAACGACCAGGTCGCCCTCGACCTCAGGCTTTACCTGCGCGATGAGATCGGTGAGGTCGAAAAACGGATCGCCGCCCTGCGCACCGCCCTCATCCGCGTCGCCCGGCGCAATATCGACACGGTGATGCCCGGTTATACGCATCTGCAGCGCGCGCAGCCCGTCTCGCTCGCTCATCACCTGCTCGCCTACGTCGAAATGCTCGATCGCGACCGCGAACGCATGCGCCAGGCGCGCGAGCGAACCGACGTGATGCCGCTCGGGGCGGGCGCGCTCGCCGCGACCACCCTGCCGATCGATCGCCGGATGGTGGCGCGCGAGCTGGGCTTCCGGCGGATCGCGCGAAACAGCATGGATGCGGTTTCGGACCGGGACTTCGCAGTCGACTTCCTTGCCGCCGCCGCGCTCGTCGCCGTTCATCTTTCCCGCATGAGCGAGGAGCTTATCCTCTGGACTTCATCCGAGTTCGGCTTCGCCATCCTGCCCGATGAGTTCTCCACGGGAAGCTCGATGATGCCGCAGAAGAAGAACCCGGACCTCGCCGAGCTTGTCCGCGGCAAAACCGGGCGCGTGATCGGGGATCTGACGGCATTGCTCACCACGCTTAAGGGGCTCCCACTCGCCTACAACTCCGATCTTCAGGAGGACAAGGAACGGGTCTTCGACGCCCTCGACACGATCAAGCCCGCGCTAGATGTGATGGCTAAATTGTGGCTCGCGGTCAGGTTCGATCGCGATGCGATGCGCGGGGCGGCGGGCGGCTTCGCGCTCGCCACTGATCTTGCGGAGTATCTGGTCGCGCGCGGCATTCCCTTTCGCCAGGCGCACGAAATCGTGGGCAACCTGGTCCGCGATGCGGTGAGGGAAGGCCGCTCGATGGAACAACTGACGCTCGCGGACCTTCAAAGGCAATCGAGGGCGTTCGGAAAGGATGCTATGGAGCTGCTGAGCGCCGCGAACTCCGTCGCGCGCAGGACCGTCGAAGGCGGCCCCGCGCCCACCACGGTTCGCCGCCTGCTCCGGGAACTTGGCCGATGATCACGCGCTTCGGATTGTGGTCCCTGGCGGCGGTCGCCAGCTTCGCCGCCGCGGCCGTATGGGTCGGATGCGGCGTCAAGTCCAAACCCGTGCCGCCCGAGGCCGCCCGGCCCCAGCGGATCCTCGATCTGCGCGCAGCCTCCGTCAAAAACGGAATCCGCCTCACATGGGGAAGACCCACCGCCTACGAGGCGGGCGGCAGTATGCGCAACCTGGGCTATTTCGAGGTGACGAGAGCGGACGAACACGGCGGCTTTCGGCCTATCGGCGAGGTGCAGGTGACCGATCAGGAGCGCTTTCAGCAGCAGCAATCGTTCAGTTTCATCGACTCCGATACCGTAATCGGGCAGACCTATTCATATAGGGTGATTTCCCACACGCAGGACGGCTACAAGAGCCAGCCTTCCAACGAGGCGACCATCCAGCGCACGGTTCCCAAGCCGCCGCCCAACCCCGAGACCTTCGTGCTTCCGACGCCCACCCCGCTTCCTCTCCGGTAGCGCGTGACAGGGCCGTGCCGGGGAGCGCGGTTTATTCACTCCCGCGCGCTATGATAAAAACCACTTTCACCATCGCGCGCAGGCCCAAACCGCCCGTCGCACCCATTCGAGAATGAACTATTTCGAGTACAAGAACGATCAGCTTCATGCCGAAGACGTGTCGATCGCCGAACTTGCGCGGCGATTCGGCACGCCCTTTTACCTCTACAGCGCCCGCACCCTGAAGCGCCATTTCCGCGTGTTCGACGAGGCTTTCGCCGGCACCGACCATCTCGTGTGCTTCGCGATGAAGGCGTTGTCCAACCTGAGTATCCTCAAACTGTTCGCCTCGATGGGCTCCGGATTCGACATCGTTTCCGTGGGCGAGCTGATGCGATGCCTTCGCGTGGGCGCATCGCCCGACAGAATAGTATTCTCCGGAGTCGGCAAGACTGACGAGGAAATCGCCGCCGCCCTCGAAGCCGGCATCCTGATGATCAACATCGAAAGCCGCCCCGAGCTGCATCGCGTAAACGAGGTCGCGGGGCGGATGAAGCTGCGCGCGCCGGTCAGCCTTCGCGTCAACCCCGACCTCGATCCCGGCACTCATCCCCACATCTCAACCGGCCATCGCGACAGCAAATTCGGGGTCCCGCTCGCGCAGGTGCACGAGTACTACGCCGAGGCGCGCAGCCTCCCGAACCTGGAGCTTGTCGGACTAAGCACCCATATCGGCTCGCAGATTACTGACACCTCGCCCTTCAGTGAAGCGGCCGAAAAGGTGAAGGCGATCGTGAACGGGCTGCGCTCGGCCGGCGTGTCCCTCAAGTATCTCGATCTCGGCGGCGGGCTCGGAATTCCCTACCAGGAGGAGCCGCCCGCGCCCGCGGAATATGCCCAGGTG
>Ga0070741_10003349_pt1 | contig 40062 bp, 32 predicted proteins | sample Coa_R1_4_FD_66440 | JGI IMG/M metagenome (GOLD analysis project Ga0070741, IMG submission 66440) | Surface soil microbial communities from Centralia Pennsylvania, which are recovering from an underground coalmine fire - Coalmine... | ecosystem: Environmental > Terrestrial > Soil > Unclassified ...
CAAGCCACACCCAGAAGATCATCGTTAAGCCGTGTGCCGGAAAACGGCATGCACGGTTTGAAAGGGGATGCGATGGAAACGGATCAGCCTCGCTGACACCGCGCCATCATCTACCAATGAGCAGCTCTTCGCAGCTGGTGCAGATAGACCTAGGCCCAGTTTTTAGGCAACCCAAGCCGTCGTGGCTGAGGGCCAAGGCTCCGGTTGGCGAGAACTTTCATCAGCTAAAGAAGCTGGCGCGGGGACTTGGACTGCATACGGTTTGCGAGTCTGCGCAGTGTCCGAATATCGGCGAGTGCTGGAACCATCGCACTGCCACTTTTATGCTGCTGGGGGATATCTGCACGCGGCGATGCGGTTTTTGTGCTGTACCCAAAGGCCGACCGTTGCCTCTGGATCAGGATGAACCACGGCGTGTCGCGGAAGCGGTGGCGACATTAGGGCTAAAGCACGCGGTTATTACGAGTGTCAATCGTGATGACGATAATTTGGGCGGCGCCAGGATTTTCGCTGAGACGATTCGCCAGATCAGGTTCGCAGCACCGGATTGCCGCGTCGAGGTGCTGATCCCCGACTTCCAGGGACTGGATGAGGCATTGCACGTTGTGCTCGATGCCAGGCCCGACGTGTTGAATCACAATACCGAATCAGTGCCGCGGCTCTATCGCGCCGTTCGTTCCGGCGCGCGCTATGAGCGCACGTTGCGGTTGCTCGAAAATGCGAAGAGATTTTCTCCAGGAATGGTGACCAAGTCCGGGGTTATGGTCGGCTTGGGCGAAACCATGACGGAACTGGTCGATGTATTCCGAGATTTGGCAGAAAGAAGAGTCGACATTTTGACAGTCGGGCAGTATCTGCGCCCTTCGAGGGACCATCTGCCGATTGCTCGCTTCTACACTCCAGAAGAATTCCAGTACTTAAAGGAAGAAGCTCTGCGGCTTGGATTTCGCCACGTGGAATCGGGCCCGCTGGTCCGGTCCAGCTATCACGCTCATGAGCAGGCGGATGCAACTGCGCAGCCGTCCAGTCCCACATCTTTCCAATAGAGATTTGGAACCTCGCTGCGGCGGAATTCGTACGTAGAACTAGAGGACGGGACATGATTGCATTCGTGCTCTGGTGCATTCTGTTTGTGATGTGCTGGCCGCTGGCCTTGCTGGCGCTGATTGCTTATCCCTTTGTCTGGTTACTGCTGCTCCCGTTTCGGATTGTTGGAATCGCGGTGCATGGCGCGCTGGCGTTGGTCTGGGCCATTGTGATGTTGCCGGCCCGGTTACTGAACGCACCATTTCGGGTGGGGGTGTAGCCTGACGATATGGCTCGCACATTCCTGTCCGAGTGATCACACTTCCAGGGTCCGAAAACCGTTCGCGGACAAGAGTGTCCGCGCCACATGCATGGTCGGACAAGAATGTCCGACCCACACTAGCTCGGCATCGGTTTGAGACTCGGACTCTGAATAAGCGTTGCTTCGGTCGCTCGCTGAAGGTCTTCGAAGGTCAGTCCGGGGGCAATTTCTTCAACTACCAGTCCGGTTGGCGTGATGCGGATGTAAGCCATTTCAGTCACGATCGTATCCACAACTTTGGACCCGGTGAGTGGCAGAGTGCATTTCTTTAGAATTTTCGGCTGGCCTTCGCGGGTGGTGTGCTCCATCGCGACGACAACCCGCTTGGCGCTGGCGACCAGATCCATGGCGCCGCCCATGCCCTTGACCATTTTGCCCGGGATCATCCAGTTCGCGATGCTGCCTTCTTCATCGACTTCCATTGCGCCGAGAACGCTCAGGTCGATGTGGCCGCCGCGGATCATCGCAAACGAATCTGCGCTTGAAAAATAGGAGGTTCCCGGCATTTCGGTGATCGTTTCCTTCCCCGCGTTAATCAGGTCGGGGTCCTCTTCGCCTTCGATGGGAAAGGGACCGATGCCGAGCATGCCGTTTTCGCTCTGCAACACCACTTGAATTCCGGGCGGGACGTGATTGGCGACGAGAGTGGGCATACCGATTCCGAGGTTTACGTAGAAACCATCGCGCAGTTCGCGCGCGATGCGCTTGACGATGCGTTCGCGTTTTTCTGTGTCTTTCGCTGGTTTAGTCATTGGTCAAGTCGTCCGTCGTGCGTCGTGAGCTAAAAACCCGTTTAGAACTCATCCTCAAATTTCCGAAACCTGCAAACCGCACGACGTGCGACGCTCGACTCAGGACGCTTTTCTTACGGTTCTTCTCTCGATCCTTCTCTCATACAGCTCGCCCTGAAAAATTCGCTTCACGTAAATACTCGGCGTGTGCACTAGGTCAGGATCGATTTCTCCGACTTCGACCAGATGCTCGACTTCGGCAATCGTAACCTTCGCCGCCGTCGCCATCATTGGATTAAAGTTGCGCGCCGTCTTGCGATAGACGAGATTGCCCCACTTATCGCCTTTCCAAGCTTTAACAAAGGCGAAGTCGGCTTTGAGGGCGTGCTCCATTACGTACATGTGCCCGCCAAACTCGCGGGTTTCCTTGTTCTCAGCGACCATAGTCCCGAATCCGGCGGGGGTGAAAAATGCGGGAATCCCTGCGCCGCCGGCGCGAATGCGTTCCGAGAAAGTCCCCTGAGGGGTAAGCTCAAGATCGATTTTCTTCTCAAGCACCATCTGCTCCAGCAGTCGATTTTCGCCGACATAGCTGCCTATGTGACGAGAAATCTGCCCCGCTGCCAGCAACAGGCCCATTCCGTATCCGTCCACGCCAACGTTATTGCTGATGGTGGTGAGATTCTTCGTTCCTTTGCGAACGAGAGCTCGGATGAGATTCTCAGGAATACCGCACAAACCGAAGCCGCCGATCATGATGGTTGCGCCGTCCGGAATGTCGCGGATGGCTTCATCGGCACTGGCTACAACTTTGTTCATCGGAAAAGATTCTAAAACATTGCTCACCACTGAGACACGGAGAGAACAATTTCGAGAAAGCGGATGTGACTCACGGGTAGTTCCGAGATGATCTGGTTGTTCTTGCCTTGATTGTGTTCTCCGTAACTCAGTGCCTCCGTGGTGATTGAACATTACGCAATTTGTGTGCGCGGTTGAACTCATTTTCGAGTTCGCGGGTATCGAGGTTTTCGCGAATGTGCGCGAGGCGCTGCTCAAGTTTAAGCAGGGCATGAGAGATGCTCTTCTTGTTCGTCAACGCGATGTCACGCCACATTGAATAGGGGCTGGCCGCAATGCGAGTCATTTCGCGCAAAGCTCTTCCGCCGGATTCGAGCAGCGGAGCGTTTTCCCCATACTCATCGACCAAACCGGCGGCAAGAGCAGTCGAAACCATTTGCGGCACATGGCTGATCCAGGCACAAAGCTGATCGTGCGTCGCCGGATCGAGGAAAACAACCTTCGCGCCGATACGTTTTAACCAGGAGACGTATTCTCTTCCTGCGCTACCCGGCAGGTTTTTTCCAACCAACGGGGTCAGGAACCATACTGCTCCTCGGAAGAGGACCGGGTCGGCGTATTTGAGTCCAGAGTTTTCCTTTCCTGCCATCGGATGGCCGGGCAGAAACCTACGCGGTGCATCTTCGCCGAATGCCTGACGGGCGCGCAACGCGATTTCGATTTTCGTACTGCCAACATCGGTGACAACGGCATTCGGGTTCAGTCGTGGGGCAAGTTTCGTGATGAGTTCAATAATCGAACCTACAGGAGTTGCCAGGACAATAACGTCGCTGCCTTGGCACGCGGTCAGCGGATCGTCAGTTCCATGATCTATGGAGCGGAGTCGTTTGGCGCGGCGAAGCACTTCCGGCCGGTCGCATCCAATGATTTTCCCCTTAAATTTATTGCTTCGAAGAGCAAGGCCGAGTGATCCGCCGATGAGGCCGGTGCCGATGATCGTGATTTGGCGGATCATAAACTAACCCTCTGTGTTTGTTTCTCTGTGAAACCCTGTGTTCTCTGTGGTTTGAGATTCTTAAAAACACAACCACAGAGAGCACAGGGTTTCACAGAGAAAGACACAGAGTAATTCTGCTCAGGCTATGCTACGCGATAGTTCTCCCCACGGCGGGGGCAATCATCTTCAACGAATCCATCAGTTCCGAGAACTGCTTGGGGAATAGCGACTGTGCACCATCCGAAAGCGCTTTATCAGGATTGTGATGGACTTCGATGAGTAGCGCATCAGCACCTGCAGCCACCGAAGCACGGGCCATGGACGCGACCTTATCGCGGCGGCCGGTTCCGTGCGATGGGTCGGACGCGATCGGCAGATGCGAAAGCTTGTGGATCACCGGAATCGCGCAGATATCGAGTGTGTTGCGCGTGTAAGTCTCGAATGTGCGGATGCCGCGCTCACAACAGATAATGTTGTAGTTGCCCCCGGCCATGATGTATTCGGCGGAGAGCAGCACTTCTTCGATGGTCGCCGCTATGCCGCGCTTCAGAAGAATGGGCGTTTTCAGTTTGCCAAGCTCGCGCAGCAGGTTGAAGTTCTGCATGTTGCGGGCGCCAACCTGGAGAATATCAACATATGGAAGCATCAGTTCGATCTGCGAAATCTCCATGACTTCGCTGATCACGAGCATGTTGTGCTTGTCTCCGGCTTCGCGGAGCAGTTTGAGCGCTTCGACTCCGAGGCCCTGGAACGAATATGGAGAAGTGCGAGGTTTGAATGCGCCCCCGCGAAGCGCTCTCGCGCCTGCTTTGGCCACAAGTTCAGCTACTGTGAACAGTTGATCGCGCGATTCAACCGAGCAAGGCCCGGCCATGACGACGACTTCTTTACCGCCGACTTTCACGCCATTGCGAAACTCGATTACGGTACCCTGCGGGCGAAAGCTGCGACCTGCAAGTTTGTAAGGGGCGCTAATGCGGTGGACTTCCATTACGCCACTGAGCACTTCGAGATTGCGAGTGTCGAAGTCGGCGCGAGAGCCGACGGCGGCGAGAATCGTTTGTCGCTCACCGGTAGTGCGATGGACGGAGAAGCCCATCTCAATCAGGTGTTCGACCACCACCTGAATCTGGTCTTCGGTTGCGGTTTCCTGCATTGCGACGATCATAGATAGCTTTTAGCTGTTAGCTCTTAGCTTTGTCGAGTTCGGTTTTGCTCAGAGCTAAAGGCTAATAGCTAAGAGCTACTTCAATCATTCACTTCGGGATCGATTTCCGTCTCGCCAACCAAGCCATCGCCCTTGGTCACAGTCTCGGGTGCGATCTCTTCCTTTTGAATCGCCCGCATCACGTCCATAATGCGTTCGTAAATTCGCAAAAGATCGCGATCCGCTAGCGGGCCCTTGTTGGCCTGGCATGCATTGTTAAATACAGTGCGTTCGCGGTCAGGCTCATAAATCGGCATGCCGATGTCCTTTTTCAACCTGCCGATTTCGTGGGCCGCATGCGCACGTTCGCTGATCAGCTTTACCAGCTTGCGGTCTATCTCGTCGATTTTGCGGCGCCAATCAGCGATGTCCATAAACGAGCTCTTAGCTGCTAGCTCTTAGCTTCTAGCCAGACACTACACTACTCGACACCAACTGCTTGCCGTGTGTTGCCTGAGGATTTTCCTGACGGCTGATGGCTGACCGCTGAGAGCTGTTTTATAAATTCTGCCACAGCTTGAGCTTCTTTGCCGGGATTCTGTTCGATCGTTTGAACGATGGCACTACCGACGACTGCGGCATCAGCGAATTGACCAACGACAGCGAAATGCTCCGGAGCGGAGATTCCAAAGCCGACGGCGATCGGCAGCTTGGTGAATTTGCGCAGGCGCTTTACCAGTTTTTGCGCATCTTCCGTTAGTTCTTTGCGGGCGCCGGTGACCCCCGTGCGGGAGACGGCGTAAACAAATCCAGTCGAAGCTTCAGCAATGCGTTTCAGGCGTTCGTCTGTGCTGGTGGGAGCGGCAAGAAAGACGGTGGCGAGGTTTCTCCTGCGCATTTGGCGCAGGTACTCCTCGGATTCTTCGACGGGCAGATCGGTGACGAGCGCGCCATCGACTCCGGCCTCGGCTGCTTTGGATGCGAATTGTTCCAGTCCCATGCGGAGGATGGGATTCAGATAGGTAAAGATGATCAGGCCGGCGTCGCTCTCGCGGCGAAGATCGGCGGCGAGTCTCAGGACATCGGTTAACGTGACTCGCCTGCGAAGGGCGCGTTCGCTGGCACGCTGGATAACGGGGCCATCAGCCACGGGATCGCTGAAGGGAACGCCAAGCTCGATGACTTCCGAACCTGCGGATATGGCGGCCAGCGCGACATTGCGCGTAGTGCGTAGGTCGGGGTCGCCGCAGGTGAGATAGGCGACCAGAGCGGGTTTTCGGCTGAAACTCAGTGGCATGTTGAGGTTTAGCTAGTATGATAGCAATCTCACAGGTGACTTATGGCACCGACCACGGTCAAAGAAATCGAAAGCGCTATCGAACGGCTTAATCAGCAGGAAGTCGAGGAATTATACGCCTGGCTGGAGGAACACTATCCGCAGGCTATTGACGCACGTCTTAAATCAGATCTGGCTGCGGGCCAACTAGACGCTGCGATTGAACGAGCTTTGGACGACGAAAAGAACGGCCGTACAAGTCAGCTCTAGCCTTCAATGCAGCATCATGCCTCCACCGGCTTTTGGACGCAGTACCAAACTCTCCCAACCAAGACGACGACTATTAGAAGAAGTAAAAACGAAGCCAAGAATAAGTTTGAATTTTGGGGGAACAGGCAATTCTAGCGAGATTCCAGGTTCAGGTTCTCCCGGAGGATTCCAATATCTTTATCTCCCCGCCCAGAGATGCTCACGATCACCACATCTGATTTCTTCATCTGCGGCGCGCGCTTGATCACTTCGGCGACGGCGTGGGCGGATTCGAGCGCCGGAATTATTCCTTCGGTTTGCGCCAGGAGCTTGCAGGCGTCGAGAGCCTCGGCATCTGAAGCAGCGACGTATTCCGCTCGCTTCGAATCGGCAAGCCAGGAATGCTCGGGACCGATCGACGGATAGTCGAGTCCTGCTGAAATGGAATGTGTTGTTGCGATTTGACCAGCCTCGTCCTGCAGAACGTACGAATACGTACCCTGCAATACTCCCGGCGCGCCTCCGCGAAAACGTGCGGCGTGATTCCCGAGCTCTTCGCTGCGACCTCCGGCTTCGACGCCGATCAGCTGGACTTTTTTATCGCCGATGAAGTCGTGAAAGATTCCGATCGCGTTTGATCCGCCACCGACGCAGGCGATGATGGCCGTCGGCAGTTTGCCTTCGGCTTTGAGGATTTGTGCGCGGGCTTCCTGTCCGATCACGCGATGGAAGTCACGGACCATGGTCGGATAAGGATGAGCACCGAGCACGCTGCCGAGAAGGTAATGGGTCCTGCGGACGTTCGTGACCCAGTCGCGCATGGCTTCGTTGATGGCATCTTTCAGCGTGCGCGAGCCGGAATCGACGCCACGAACTTCTGCACCGAGCAGGCGCATGCGGAAGACGTTCAGCTCCTGGCGGCGCATGTCTTCTGTGCCCATGTAAACGACGCAGTCAAATCCGAAAAGTGCGCAGACGGTTGCGGTTGCGACTCCATGCTGGCCGGCGCCGGTTTCGGCGATGACTCGGTTCTTGCCCATGCGTTCGACGAGAAGCGCCTGACCGAGGCAGTTGTTGATCTTGTGCGCACCGGTGTGTAGAAGGTCTTCACGCTTCAGGTAGATCTTTGCTCCGCCGAGTTTCTGGGTCAGTCGCCGGGCTAAGAAGAGCGGCGTGGGGCGACCCGCATAGGTCTTCAGCAACTCAGAAAGACGCGCCTTGAATCGGGGATCTCGTTTGGCCTTCTCGTATTCGCACTCAAGTTCTTGGAGCGCAGCCATTAGCGTCTCGGGAACGTAGCGGCCTCCCCAGGGGCCGAAGCGGCCCGGATCGGATTTGAAGTTCCCACTCAACGAAAACCGCGTTGAGTGGGCCACCCTCGGCTTTTTGATTGGAGCAGTTGCCATCAGTTTGAACTCGCTTTATCCGCCTCGCGGACAGCTTTAACGAATGCGCGGACTTTGTCGTGATCTTTTTTCCCTGGGCGCGATTCGACTCCGGAGGACACATCGACACCCCAGGGATGCAGAATGTTCATGGCTTCGGCCACGTTATCGGGAGTTAGGCCGCCAGCCACGACCAGTTTTAATCCCTCATCCCGCAAACGATCTGCGATAGGTCTTGTTTTTTCCCAATCGAACGTTCTCCCAGTGCCACCAGGCTGACTACAGACACTGGAATCCAAGAAGAAAGTATCAAAGCAGCCTTCGTAACGCGGATAGTTATCAGCAGAATCTTTCCTTAAGTGCGAGAACCGAGTTGTTAGGTCGTATAGACGTTCCGGTCTGTCTCGAAGCCAATCAGCGGGGAAAGCCAAGAATAGTTTTGGTGGACGTGGGAAGCCAGCCATCGCCACCACCATCTTAGAATCGGACTCATTGGCGCCATCGAATCCCAATGTGTTTTGCATCGCGGTCAATCCAACCACGCGTGCGGTGTCAACCGGTGTAAAGCCAGATGCGTTCACGAATACGCCAACCTTCTCCACGTTTTCCGGCAGTCTCGCAGCAATGTCGCGCGCCTTTTCTGGAAGTATATTTCGCGGGCTTTTCTCATAGAACACAAACCCTAGCGCGTCGGCACCCGCTTCCACCGCGACCAGCGCGTCTTCGAGGTTGGTGATTCCACAGATTTTGACCCAGGTCATGAAACGTTACTGGTCCCTTCGGAGTCTCGGTTCTCAGGGCAAGCTAAAAAATATCGCGCGTCGTGCGCACATCCTTCGGCTTTGGAATGCGCACGGGAGGACACGGCTTCAGCCACGTCGGACCCTGGAAGCCGGGTAGAGCGCCGCTGTACACAGCCGTGGCTAACTTCCTGCGGAGGCTCCTGAAGAAGCCGCTTCGGAGAGCAACTTCCGCAAGGCATCGCCTGGCGATTGCGCCTTCATGAGACTCTCGCCGATCAAAAAAGCGTCGTATCCAGCCGCGCGCAGCTTTCCAACATCGGCACCGCACTCAATTCCGCTTTCAGCAACCGCAATTGTTCCGGGAGGAAGCATCTGCGCGACTCGGAACGCAGTATCCGGATCTACTTTGAATGTCCGCAGGTCCCGGTTGTTCACGCCAATCAGGTTGGCTTCGATCTCCAGTGCCGAGCCGAGTTCGACTTCGTCGTGCACTTCGCACAGTACATCGAGCTCAAATTCCGCCGCCCGCTTCGCCAGCGACTTCAATTCCTGCGACGAAAGCGCGCCCACGATGAGCAATACTGCGTCCGCAGAATTCGCTCGCGCCTCTAAAATTTGGAATTCATCGACAATGAAATCCTTCCGCAAGCAAGGAAGTTGAGTCGCCCATGACGCGGTGCGAAGATTTTCGAGTGATCCCTGAAAAAACTCCTCATCAGTGAGGATCGAAAGCGCAGTCGCACCAGCCTGCTCCAGGTCCCGCGCCAATCTGGCAGGATCGAAGTCATTCCGGATAAGCCCTCGGGATGGCGAGGCTTTTTTCAGTTCAGCAATCACTGCTGCCGTACCCGACTTGCTCGCAGTTTCGAGAGCTTTGCGAAATCCGCGGGGCTTATGCGCCGCCGCCTGTTGCTCGAGCTGAGGCAAATCGGCCTTAGAGATGGACTCTTCCACCTTGTGCCGGGTGGCGGCGAGGATGTCCGGTAAGGTCAGCATTGCTTGAGTTTTCAATTATAGCCGGAGAGCACACCAGACTCTCACAATACTGGGCGAGGTGAAAGAGCGGCCGTTTGGGGCCGCACTAGATCGCGAAAATATCTCAACGCGGACCATAAATGGCCGCTCTAAACAGATCTCAAACGTCGGCAAGGGATGATTCCTTAGAGTCCAGGAACAGGTCTAGGCGAGATTTTGCCCGCACAAATCCAACTTAGCTCGGCCACGAAAGTCAGCTGCCCTTTTTCAACTCCACCAGTACCTGACGCGCAATTTCCTTCAGCGTCTCAAACACGCCTTGACCCTGGAAGGCAACTGCTTCGAGCACTGGCTCACCCTTGCGCTGGAGTTCTTTCGTGAGGGTAGGAACCGGAAGGACATTGGGCAAGTCGCGTTTGTTCAGCTGCAGAACGTACGGAATCTTGGCGAAGTCGTAACCGTGCTCTTTCAAGTTCGACATCAGGTTATCGAGCGCCTCAGCATTGGCGTCCATGCGCTCCTGTTGGGAATCAGCCACAAAAACGATCCCGTCAACCCCCCGCAAAATCAGCTTGCGGCTCGCATCGTAGAAAACCTGACCGGGAACGGTGTAGAGGTGGATACGGGTCTTGAACCCACGTACGGAGCCTAAATCCAAGGGGAGAAAGTCGAAGAACAGCGTTCGCTCCGTCTCGGTAGCGAGCGAGATCATCTTTCCTTTTTGCTGCTCGGCGGTTTTCTGAAAAATGTACTGCAGATTCGTGGTTTTGCCGCCAAGGCCCGCGCCGTAGTAGACGATCTTGCAATTGATCTCGCGGGCTGCGAAATTGATAAAGCTCAAGTCGTTCCCCAAGCGCGGAAATCGACACTCAATGCCGCAACACACTCGTACGGCTCGGAGGCCAATATCCGCCTGAATTTGGCTTGTTCTTTGGTTTTTATATCACACGGAAGAGTTACCAGCAGGATTACCCTCGTTACTACCTACTACTAAACTTTGGGGCTAAATCTGGCGAGCGCCTGCCGTGCAGCGTGGTACCCGCACATGCCGTGCACTCCTCCTCCGGGCGGGGTGGAGGAAGAGCAAATATAGACATTCCTTGCGGATGTTCCGTGACGTCGCCAGCTTGGACGAAGCAGGAACTGATGTATGTCCAGAGCGCCACCGCCGATGTCACCCCCGATAAGGTTACCGTTCATACTTTCTAAATCAGTGGGGAAGAACACGCGGCGGGCCAGGATGCAGTCGCGAAAGCCAGGCGCGAAGCGCTCGATCTGTGCTTCAATTTTCGGAAGCATGTCCGCCGTCGATCCGTTCGGAACGTGACAGTATGCCCAGGCAGTGTGCTTTCCCGCTGGCGCTCGCGAGGCGTCAAACAACGTGGGTTGAACCAGCAAGACGAACGGGCGGTCTGGGACTTCGCCTACTCTTACCGCCTTCTCCGATGTCGCAATGTCCTCAAAGCTACCCCCCAAATGTACGGTGGCTGCGCGCGTGCACTCCGGCGCACGCCAGGGAATCGGACAGCTCAGTGCGAAGTCGACTTTGAACGCGGCTGGGCCGTAACGAAACCTCCTCAGAACTGACTTATAGGTGGGGGAAAGTTGCTCATCAGCAATTTGCAAAAGTTGTCGTGGCGTAACGTCGCAAAGAAACACATCATGGTTTGGAAGATCGCTGAGTTTCTCGACACGAGACGACGTCTTGATTTGCCCGCCTACTTTTTCAAGATATTTGCATAGCGAGTCTGTCAACGATTGCGCGCCGCCGCGAGGGATAGGCCAGCCGACCGCATGTGCCGGCACCGCCATCAGGAGTCCAAACGCTCCGCTCAGAGGTTCTTCCATGCTAAGGAACGAGTGCGCGGCTAGCCCGGCGAACAACGCGCGAGTTCTTTCGCTCCGGAAACGATCAGCAATGGCCTTCGCGGATCTGAGCGCATAAGCTCCAAACCGTGCCATCAGCAGCGGATGTTTGGGGACGGTCGGAATCGGACCCAGGACATCCTCCGCGAATTTCCACCAGTGTACGACGAATGGACTAAGGAGATTCCGCCAAAGCAGGCCGTCCTCTCCCAGTGCAGATCGTGCGTTGCGGAGGTCCCGCTCGAGAACTATTGCCGTGCCGTCGTCTAACGGATGCGCGACTGGCGCCGGCGAGTGTATCCATTCCAAGCCGAATTCCGAGAGCGGGAGTGACGCGAAAAACGGCGAGCCAATGCCCAGAGGGTGGACAGCTGACCCAAAGTCGTGTCGGAAGCCAGGCAATGTTAATTCCATGGTGCGGACCGCACCGCCAGGAATTGCCTCGGCCTCATAGACGGTGACCTTGAACCCGTCGCGCGCGAGCACGATCGCTGCAGCCAATCCGTTTGGGCCCGAGCCGATGACGCAAGCAGTGCGGGTCATTTGATCGTTGCCTGTTCGTGCGGTTTTGATGGTGTTACCATGCCATTCCTAGATACTCCGAAAAAGCGAAATCGAACCAAATATTTTTCGGAGGAGCTTCGCTCGGACAGGAGTGTCCGAGCCACACGGACAAATATGCTTCGCAAAATTCTTTGCGTTTGTTTTTCGATCATAGTCCTGGGTTCTGCTTGCGCCCTTGCGCAGACTACAGAATCTCGCAGCATTGTTCTTCATGCGGCGCGCCTGCTCGATATCGAAAACGGCAAAATTTTGAGTCCTGGGGAAGTACACATTCAAGGCGAGCGTATCGCGGAAGTCGGCACATCTGTAAAGCGTCCCTCCGGCGCTCAGATCATTGACCTCGGCGACCGCACGCTTCTGCCAGGTCTGATCGACGCGCACGTCCATCTGTTCCTGCATCCTGGTGCCGAAGATTTGCAGACCGTGATCGAATCGGTTCCCCAGCGAACCATTATGGCGACAATCGCCGCGCGTGACGACCTGATGGCTGGCTTCACCGCCGAGCGCGATATGGGCACAGAGGGCGCCGGTTCTGCCGATACGGCTGTGCGCGACGCCATCAACAATGGAGAGATCCCTGGCCCTCGGCTCCGAATTAGCGGGAACGCGGTCAGCATTCTGAGCGGCCACGAAGACGCTATCGGGTACAACCCCGCGCAACATGTGCTTCCGAACGCCGATTTTGCGAACAACGCCGAGCAGTTGATCGAAGTCATGCGTCAGCAGCGAAAAGAGGGCGCAGACTTTACGAAGATCTATCAGACCGGAGCGGACTCCGTGCACGATGGCGTGCTCACCGCTCCATATCAGTACACGGAAGCCGAACTGGCCGCCGCTGTGCGCGAGGCAGCGCGAGTCGGCAGCCGGGTCGCGGTGCACGCAACGGCTGATCCCGGTGCCTTATACGCAGCGCGCGCTGGTGTTGCGTCGATCGACCACTCCTTCCAGCTCAGCGACGAAACCATGCGTATTATGCACGAGAAGCACATATTCGCCGTGCCGACCTTTACCATTCAGGAATATTTCATCGCTCATCCGCTCACACCTGGTGGTGGTCCGAAGGAGCAGCAGATCTTTGATCTACATATCCAGAATTTCCGTAAACAACTAGCTGCGGAGGTACCCATTGCGATGGGCTCGGATGTCGGCCCATTCCCACATGGCACGCAGGCGCGAGAGCTGGAATTAATGGTGAAGTTCGGCATGACTCCGGTCCAGGCATTGCAGGCAGACCTGATTAATGGCGCCAAGTTGCTCGGTTGGGAAAACGAAATTGGAGCGCTCAAGCCGGGCTACTTCGCTGACGTCATTGCGGTCCCCGGCAATCCTGTGAACGATATCACCGTGCTGCAGCACGTCGAGTTCGTGATGAAAGCCGGCACGATTTATAAAAATGGAAAATGAGTGCCGTTGGATACAGCGCAGAGCACCTTAATCGGCGGCACTCCTTTCCCGCTTGCCTGAAAATCCGCGTACTTCTAAGGCCACTCTTCTCATTCACTAGTCATCTCTAATCATGCATTTGTTTCGCTTGCTATGCCGAAGTCTTCGCATGAAGTTCCGATCGAAGCAACTCAGGTTTCTGCCTACACCGTCCCAACCGATCTTGCTGAATCAGACGGCACTCTGGAATGGGACAAGACGACGCTAGTACTGGTGCAGGTTAACGGCGGTGGGGAGCAGGGGCTTGGTTACACCTATGCGGACGAATCTACCGCCAAGCTGATTCAGAGCACACTTGCGGAGACAATCAGGGGAGCGGACACAATGTCGCCCGCTGCTGCTTATATGCAAATGTGGCGGCGCATTCGCAATCTTGGGAGGGCGGGTATCTGCTCGATGGCAATCTCCGCGGTTGATTGTGCCTTGTGGGACCTGAAAGCGCGCCTGTTGAATTTGCCGCTTGTGACTCTGCTTGGGCAGGTTCACTCAACCGCGCCCGTCTACGGCAGCGGCGGATTTACCTCCTACTCCGATCAGCAACTCGCAGCTCAGCTGGGAGCATGGATTGAACAAGGAATTGCGCGAGTGAAAATCAAAGTCGGGCGTGACGCGCAGAGAGATGTTGATCGCGTGCGCATCGCGCGTGAGGCGATCGGCCCTGAATCCGAACTCTATGTCGATGCCAATGGCGCGTACAGCCGTAAACAGGCGCTAGAGCAAAGCGAACTATTTTCTGATCACAACGTCTCCTGGTTCGAGGAGCCTGTTTCTTCCGACGATATGAATGGACTTCACCTGATTCGAAACCGGGCTCCTGCCGGTATGGAGATCGCCGCCGGCGAATACGGCTACGACATATTTTATTTTCGCCGCATGCTCGATGCTGGGGCTGTTGATGTGCTCCAGGCGGATATAACTCGTTGCGGCGGCATCACTGGCATGATGCAGGTTGCGGCGTTGTGCCAGACAGAAAATGTCTCGCTCTCCTGCCACACCGCTCCGGCGCTACACACACATGCAGCCTGCGCAATACCGCCGTTGAGGCACATCGAATATTTCCACGATCATGTTCGCATCGAAAACATGTTTTTCGAGGGGACCCCGCAACCGGTGAACGGCGAGTTACGTCCGGACCTATCGCGTCCGGGACTTGGCCTTGAATTAAAGAAGGTCAACATGCAGAAGTTTGCCGCTTGAGAGAACTTTGCGAATCGCAACCAGGATCAATTAAGGAGAGCAGATGTCCGCGAGCAGAATTCCGCTGGTTCAACCGGAAGAGTTGACGGAACGAAGCAAGCCACACCCGTTCCGCGTGTCTGATAAAGACGCTCATCGCCTAGAACGTGAGCTCCGCCGCGACGTCGACGGAGAGGTGCGTTTCGATGCGGGAAGCCGCGGCATGTATGCGGTCGATGGATCAAATTACCGCCAGGTTCCCATCGGGGTTGTAGTGCCCCGCTCGATAGACGACGTCGGGAATACGATCGCTGCTTGTCGTAAGTTCGGAGTGCCGGTTCTCTCGCGTGGAGGCGGAACGAGTCTCTGTGGCCAATGCTGCAATGTTGCGATCGTGATCGACTGGTCGAAATATCTGCACGATGTTCTCGAGCTGAACGTCGCCGAGAAATTTGCGCGCGTGCAACCGGGCACGATCTGCGATCAGCTGCGCGAAACCGCCGCGCCATATCAACTGACGTGGGGCCCTGATCCTGCCACGCACGACCATTGCACATTCGGAGGCATGTTGGGCAACAACTCCTGTGGCACGCACGCGCAAATGGCGGGCAAGGCCGTGGACAACGTCGAGTCGATGGACATTCTGCTGTATGACGGAACTCGGATGACCGTTGGCTGGATGAGTGATGAGGAAATGAGATCGGTCGCTCAGCAGTTCGGGCGGGTTGGTCAGATATATGCGTCACTCAAGCAACTTCGAGATAAATACGGAGAATTAATTAAGCACAATTATCCGAAGCTGCCACGGAGAGTTTCGGGATACAACCTCGATCAACTTCTTCCCGGGCCTGATGGACGCTTCAATGTTGCCCGTGCGCTGGTGGGCAGCGAAAGCACCTGCGCCACCATCCTCGAAGCGAAGGTGCGTCTGGTATTCAGCCATCCTGAACGTGTGCTGGTTGTGCTCGGCTACCCGGAGGTCTACCAGGCGGCGGATCACGTTCTGGATGTCTTGGAGTTCACGCCCATTGCCCTTGAAGGAATGGACCAGTTCCTGATCGAGGGGATGAAGAAGAAGGGTGGCCCACATCGGGATTATTTGCCAATGCTCCCGGAAGGGAAAGGCTGGTTGATTGCAGAATTTGGGGAGGAGACGAAAGAGCGGGCGATCGAGATCGCGAGTCGGCTCATGGAAAAACTCAGGCATCAGGCTAATGCGCCCACGATGAAACTCATTGCCGACAAAGAAGAGCAAGAAAAAATCTGGATTGTGCGTGAGTCAGGCTTGGGTGCGACGGCGTTCGTACCCGGCGATCCGGTGACCTGGGAAGGCTGGGAAGATTCAGCTGTGCCACCCGACAAAGTTGGCGAGTATCTCCGCGCGCTTTGCAAGTTGTATGAGAAATACGAGTATCGCTCTGCGATGTATGGCCACTTTGGACAGGGCTGTATTCATTGTCGCGTGAACTTCGACTTGATTTCGAGCGCCGGCATCCAGAAGTGGCGTTCATTCATGGAAGAAGCTACCGATCTGGTGGTTGGCTTTGGTGGTTCAATTTCCGGCGAGCACGGTGATGGTCAATCGAAAGCCGAGTTTCTCTACAAAATGTTTGGGCCCGAATTGATCGAGGCGTTTCGTGAATTCAAGTCCATCTGGGATCCCGATTGGAAGATGAATCCGGGGAAAATCGTTGATCCTTATCGCATCGATCAGAACCTCCGCCTCGGAGCGGGCTACAAACCGTGGGAACCAGATACGCACTTCAAGTGGCCTGAGGACCAGGGCCGCTTCTCCCACGCCGCGCTGCGGTGTGTGGGAGTGGGTAAATGTCGCAGGCATAACGGCGAGGGCGAGCAGGACACCATGTGCCCCAGCTACATGGTCACTCTGGAAGAGAAGCACAGCACGCGTGGCCGCGCGCATCTCCTATGGGAGATGCTGCACGGCGACGTCATCACGAATGGGTGGCGTGACGAGAACGTGAAAGGGTCGCTTGATCTCTGCCTCTCATGCAAGGGCTGCAAAGGCGACTGCCCGGTCAACGTTGATATGGCGACGTACAAAGCCGAGTTCTTATCCCACTACTGGGAAGGACGTTTGCGCCCGCGCCACGCCTACGCGTTCGGTTGGATCGATAAATGGGCAAGACTGGCTTCGGTCGCACCCGGACTTGCCAATCTGTTTACGCAAGTGCCCGGCGTGAACGTAATTGCGAAGTTCGCTGCGGGAATGCCTCAGCAGCGCAGGATCCCAGCATTCGCGCCCTACACTTTCAAGAGCTGGTTTGCGTCGAGAGCGCCGCGAAATATCGGCAAGCCACAGGTTATCCTTTGGGCCGATACGTTCAACAACTACTTCAAGCCTGAGACTGCTCAGGCCGCAGTGGAAGTCCTGGAAGACGCCGGATTTGGCGTCGCTGTTCCACGACCACATCTGTGCTGCGGGCGTCCTCTCTACGATTACGGCTTTCTGAAAATGGCGAAGTCTTATCTCAATCAGATTCTTTCAACCTTGGGGCCAGCAATTGATTCCGGAACCCCGATGGTGGTTCTTGAGCCGAGTTGTTGCTCGGTATTTCGCGATGAATTGAACGGACTTTTCCCGGAGTCCGCAAGAGCTCATCGGCTGATGGAACAGACATTCACGCTCTCCGAGTTTCTTTCGAAGCACGCGAATGGATATCAACCACCTAAGTTGAAACGGCAGGCGATCGTGCAAGGGCACTGCCATCACAAGGCGATCATGCGCATGAAAGAGGAAGAGCACGTGATGGAAAGGATGGGATTGGATTACGAGGCCCTTGAATCGGGCTGCTGTGGGATGGCGGGCTCCTTCGGTTACGAAAAGGAAAAGTACGATGTCTCGATCAGAGCAGGGGAGCGCAGCCTGCTTCCCGCGGTGCGTAAGGCGGGACTCTCGACATTCATTCTTGCTGATGGTTTTAGTTGCAAGGAGCAGATTGAGCAGGAGACCAACCGGCACGCTTTGCACCTGGCTGAAGTGATTTCTATCGCCAACAAGAAAGGCCCTTATGGGCCGGATGGGATCTATCCTGAAATGCATTCCGTTCAGCCGCGGTTGAATGCGCAGCGATGGTCGATGTGGAGGGCGGGAGCAAGTCTGGGCATGGTCCTAGCGGGGGCGATAGCATTCGCGATCGTTCGTAGGAATCGAAAATAATTGTGATGCCTGAGGCTTCGGTGCATCCACATGTCGGACAGGAATATCCGATTCCGGGCTGCGGAGTTGGCAAGCGCCGGACTCGCTCGCACCTGAATGCTAAAATCATAAGATTGAATGTCGTCGAAATTCTCACCTGTAGAGACTCCAGAGGTAGAGGCGGAAACGCCTAAAACTGCTGCTCCGAAGGTCGGATTCGTTAGCCTCGGCTGCCCCAAAAACCTCGTCGATAGTGAAGTCATGATGGGCATGCTTGCACAGGCCGGAGCCGAACTCGTGCCTCGCGCTGAAGACGCCGAGGTTATCGTTGTCAACACCTGCTCTTTTATTCAGAGTGCACAGCAGGAATCGGTGAATACGATTCTCGAAATGGCGCAGCACAAACTTGGAAATGCGAGAAGGCTCGTCGTTGCCGGCTGTCTGGTAGAGCGCTTTCGCGATGAGATTCGCAAGAGTATTCCCGAGGTTGATGCGGTACTTGGAACAGGGGAATTGGAACGGATTCTTGAAGCTGCCGGAGTTTCCAATCCGACAATTGAGCGCGAGAATTCTCCCTTTCGCATTCTGACTTCCCGTCCTGAGGGTGACGCCCGTGCTGCCACGGGACGCTTCTCCCGCGAGGACTGGGACGGCGCGATCTCCGATTTGCCGAACTATCTTTACAACGAAGCCACGCCGCGCGTCTTAGCGACACCGAAATACAGCGCGTATATCAAAATTGCCGAGGGCTGCGATCATCCGTGCAGCTTTTGCATTATTCCCCAATTGCGCGGGAAGTTCCGCTCGCGCCGGTTCGAGTCCGTAATTGCCGAAGCCGAACGGCTGGCGCGTTCGGGTGTACGTGAGATCACGCTCATCGGCCAGGACACTACCTGCTACGGCGAGGATTTTGGGCTGAAAGATGGCCTCGCGTTCTTGCTGGAGAAGCTTGCGGGCATTGAAGATCTGCACTGGGTACGGTTTCTTTATGCGTATCCGAACAAGATCAGTGGCCGCTTGTTGGACACGATCGCAAAGCACGAAAAGATTTGCTCGTACATTGATGTTCCTCTCCAGCACGCGTCAGCTGCGACGCTGAAGCGAATGAAGCGCGGGGGCGGCGGGGACATTTTTCTTCGCACTATTGAGAAAATGCGCCGCACAATTCCGGGCGTCACGCTCCGTACTTCATTCATCGTCGGATTTCCTGGCGAGACCGAAAAAGAATTCGAGGAACTTTGTGACTTTGTAAAAGAAGCCGAATTCGATTGGATGGGAACCTTCGCCTACTCAGACCAGGAAGGTGCGACTGCATTCTCGCTGGATAAAAAACTTTCTCCGCGCGAAATCGAGCGCCGCCGCAAGCACTTGATGCAGATTCAAAAGCAGATCAGCCGCAGAAAGAAGAAGGCGCTTCGCGGGCGGCAATTCGATATTCTGCTCGAAGGCGAGTCGGAGGAAAGCGATCTACTGCTCGAAGCTCGCAGCGCGATGCACGCCCCCGAGATTGATGGCAAGCTCTACATTGCCGATGTGCGAGATGGGCTCACGCCAACACCTGGCGAGTTCTATCGTTGCGAAATCAGCGAAACCCACGACTACGACCTGGTGGGCTGCATTCTCTAAATCTTCACGGCGCCTCCGTGCAGGCGTTTCGCATTTGCGGATTCAATGATCCCAAACCACGGTTGTTGACGTGCTCAGACAAAAAGTTCAACAGCGGGCGCGCGTGGGCAATGTCTCCATCTCCGGAATAGAAGAACGGAACGTCACGGTGGTTGAAAGTGCTCGAGAGCACGATCTCTTGCAGACCTGAGCGCCGGAAAATCTTGAGCTCCACCATCTCTCCGGAAACGGGCAGCTCCAGATGCGAAGTCTTACGATGATGAATTTCGCTTAAGTTAGAATCGGAGAGAATCTCCTGTAATTGCGACAACTCTGTTTCGGTCAATCGTCCGCCGTTGAGCTTTGCCTCCACTGTCTTGCTGCCGGTCTTTTGCGAACGGCTTTCAGCGCGATAACTGCCGTCATCTATGACGAGAACGCAATCTTGATGGTAAGTGCCCGATTTTACCCCGAACGAATCCATGCGCAATAAAGCCTGGCGAGGTTTGGATGGCGGCGTTGGATTGTCTTGCTCTGATGGCAACCGCGCAGGGGTGTTGTTCGCATCTGAAGCAGTCGGCGGAGGTTGATCGGGCCGCTTCTTAAGCGCGATCTTGCCCGGTGGCAAGCAGTTGTTCTTGCCGGCGTCTTCTGACAATTCTTTATGTGGCAATTTGTGCAGATCGTTTAACCAGCGAACTATCGGCTGTAGTGATTCCCGGTAGGGCTCCTGGCTCTCTACGCTGAGAAGTTTCACTTCAACCCATCGGCCCTGACGTTCGATGTCGAGCTTTACAAGATCGCGATGGACGATTAACGGTTCCTCAATCCCTTGACGCGGAACGGCGTCGAGGAAGACTTTCAAGTTTGTTACGAGTTGCTGGAGGTCGTCAGGCTGCAGCGAGCCCTTGAACACCTTCGTATTGTTGGTGTCCTCGAGTTCGAGGTGGTAAGCGCCAGTATTCTGTAGCAACACGCAAGTGCTCGAGTAGGCATTGCCGTGTTCGAGGCGCAGCAGGTAGGGACTGAGGTCCGCATCGCCTTGGGCGTAGCTGGCTAGAGTCGCAAGCGCCACCAGAATTGTTCCCGGAACGAGTAGACGCAGCACACGGACTTCGCGCGGTTTCGGCGCGCCTCCGCAAAATTCTATGCGATTTTCTTCAGTACCAGCGCCGAATTCTTCGATCCGAAGCCGACGCAGTTGCAGATTGCATGCTCAATCTCTGCCTTGCGGCCGGCGTCCGGAACGTAATCAAGATCGCAGTTGGGATCGGGTCTATCGAGGTTAATGGTCGGCGGAATTTGTTCGTGCTCCATCGCAACCAGAGTCGCTGCCACGCTGGCGGCGCCACACGCACCCTGAGCATGCCCGATTTGCGACTTCAATCCCGACATCGGGATCTTGTACGCCTGATCGCCGAGCGCAAGTTTTAGCGCACGAGTTTCAACGCGATCATTCATTTCGGTGGATGTTCCATGCAGGCTGACGTACTGTATGTCCTGAGGAACAAGCTTGGCTTCGTTCAGGGCCAGAGTGATCGCGCGCGCAGGTTCTTCCGGTGAATCGCTCATGCGCACGCGGTGAAATGCCTCGCAGGTCGCTGCATAGCCGGTGATCTCGGCGTAAATCCGTGCACCCCGTGCTTTGGCGTGTTCGTATTCTTCCAGGACAAACATCCATGAGCCTTCGGCAAGCACGAAGCCGTCACGGTCTGCAGAAAACGGACGCGATGCTCGCTCCGGTTCATCGTTCCAGGACTGTGTCAGAGCGTGAATCATCGTATAGCCTTTCACGATGCCTTCCGTAATTGGCGAATCCACGCCGCCGGCGACAAACACTGGTTGCACTCCCGCCTGGATGTGCTGGTATGCATAGCCAAGTGCATCGGTCGAAGAAGTGCATCCCGCAGTGACAACGTGACTATATCCACGAAAGCCGAAGCGCATGCTGATCTCGCTCGGGATCGTGCCCATGGTTCCGCTCGGAATGCAGAACAGACTGACTTGCTTTTCTTTGCCGCTGTGCCAGAGGCGGTACATCTGCTCCGAAAATTCCTGCGCGCCGCCGCCGGTGCCGAGGACGATGCCAATCTGCCGTTTCTCGTCGATTGACATTGAGGTTACGTCGAGTCCGGAATCTTTGATGGCTTCAGTGGTTGCAGCCAGGCATAGCGGCACTACCCGCGAGACGTGTTTACGTTCGCGCGCATCAACCCATGCGAGCTCGTCGAATTCGGGAATCTCGCCGCCGATGTGAACCAACAGATGCGAAGAATCAAAGCGGGAGATACGCTTTACGCCCGATTTGCCAGCGAGCACGGCGCGGCAGAATGCTTCCTTGCCTATTCCATTCGGGCTGACGACGCCCATTCCGGTGATGACGACACGAGGAAGCATGTGATTGAGCACTCAGCAATCAGCAATCAGCAATCAGCATTCAGTCTCCAAAGTCCCTATCAACTCGTTTGCCGTGCATCCCGCCAGGAATTCTGGATTGGCTGAATACCGACCGCTGAGGGCTGAGTGCGATAATCATACAGATGCCGCTCGGATTGTACATTTCCGTGCCCTTCTGCCGCACAAAGTGCACGTACTGTAATTTTGCCTCCGATGTTTTCTCACGCGCCATGTTCGACAAGTACACCTTACGTCTGTGCGAGGAAATAACTCAGTCCCCTGAAACTGCTCGCCAGATGGGCAGTTTGTTCGAGGAAACCGTCGATTCCATCTACTTCGGCGGCGGTACTCCTACGCTCTTGGATGTAGCACAGCTTGAAAACGTCTTTGTCACTATCCGGCAAAATTTCGATCTGCAACAGGATGCTGAGATCACGGTAGAGTGCGCGCCGGGCACGCTTTCTGAACAAATAATTACGGGCTTCGTTCGATGTGGCGTCAATCGCGTCAGCCTCGGCGTGCAGTCGTTCATTGATAAGGAGGCTGCTTCAGTTGGCCGGCTTCATAAGCGCTCTACTGTACTGGAAGACATTGCACGCCTGCGCTCCGCTGGAATTTCGAATATTAACGTTGATTTGATCGCGGGTTTGCCGCACCAAACGCGTGAGAGCTGGGAATTTTCCTTATGCGAGCTGATTGCCGCCGACCCTCCGCACGCCAGCGTTTACATGCTCGAGGTGGATGAAGATTCGCGTTTGGGACGCGAGCTTATCGCCGGTGGGCAGAAATATCATGCGCATCATGTCCCAGACGATGATCTGATCGCTGAGATGTACGAAATCGCAAGTGAGCGGTTGAACGCTGCGGGAATCGAGCAATACGAGATCTCCAATTTTGCGCGGGCAGGCTTCGAATCAAAGCACAATCTGAAATATTGGACTCGGCAGCCTTATCTGGGATTCGGAGTTGACGCGCATTCCATGCTGTGGTCGGAGGCTGGCGCCGTGAGATTTTCGAATTCTGATTCACTGGACAAGTATCTTGCGCGCAGTCCTAAAGAGCAGAGTCGCATTTCGATCGAGTCCGCACTGGAAGAGGCGTTCTTCCTGGGGTTGCGGCTGAATCGCGGAGTTAGTCTGCAGGAATTGCGCGGCGAATTCAGCGATGCGGCGGTCGAGGAATACGCCGCGGGAATTCCTGATCTGGTTGATCTCGGTCTGGTTGAGCAAAGCGGCAACACGATTCGGCTTACTTCAATGGGGCGTTTGCTCTCGAATGAAGTATTCGAGCGCTTCATTTCTTCTGATGTCGCGATATAATCCTGCCGCGAAAGCGAGGGCATATGGGTCTCTACTCGCACTACGACGATGTGCATAATCATCCCGTGAACCGGGCCCTGCACCTGATCGCAATTCCCGTCGGCTTTTCGTCGATTGTTGTCGTCTGGTTCCACTGGGTTATTGCCCTGTTGCTGATTCCAACTGCATTCGCCTTGGCGTGGATCGGGCATCTCATCGAAGGCAATAAACCTGCGTTTCTCTCAAATCCTGTCCATGTGCTCGTCGCGCCTGTATGGATGGCCAAGCGCATCTTTGGCAAGCGCACGCCCACCCAAACGTAACCAACCGGTCGGGAGGCGCGGTTGGTTGGCGCGTGCGGCTGTGATGTAATGATCGTAGAACCCAGAAGAAAAGGTTTAACTGCCGAGGACGCAGAGGGCGCCGAGGAATTCTTGCTTCTTTTTTCTTTGGCGATCTCGGCGTACTCGGCGGTGAAGTTTCTGGGGTGACATCAAGGGGTACCTGTGGACTTCCAGCTGAACGAAGAGCAGTTGCAGCTCAAGAAGAGCGTTCGTGAATTCGCCGAACGCGAGATTGCGCCCAACGTGCGCAAGTGGGACGATTCCGGCGAATTTCCGCTCTCGACCATCAAGGAGCTCGGGAAGCTCGGCCTGATGGGAGTCGTCTTCCCGTCGGAGCTGGGGGGCGCAGGTATGGGCTACGTCGAATACGTCGCTGCGATTGAGGAACTCTCACGCGTCGATGGATCGGTCGGAATCATTGTTGCTGCCCACACTTCCCTTTGCTCGAACCACATTTTTCTTGCGGGCAACGACTCGCAAAAGAAAAAGTATTTGCCGAAGCTCGCAGGCGGCGAATTCATCGGCGCGTGGGGACTGACTGAGCCGTCTTCGGGATCTGATGCCGGCAGTGCGCGCATGGTGGCAACGCGCAAAGGGAAGGACTGGGTGCTCAACGGCACCAAGACATTCTGTACCAACGGTCACTATGCGGATGTGCTGGTTGTGATTGCGGTTACTGATCGCGCGGCCCACACGCACGGTCTTTCTGCATTTTTGGTCGAAAAGGGAACGCGCGGATTCCGTCCGGGAAAAAAAGAAGATAAGCTCGGTCTTCGCGCCAGCGATACCGCGGAGTTGATCTTCGAGGACTGCGTGCTTCCGGCGGAAAATCTTCTCGGTGTCGAAGGTCAGGGCTTCGTCGACGCTATGCGGGTACTCGACGGCGGCCGCATCTCGATTGCCGCGCTATCGCTTGGCATGGCGCAAGGCGCTTACGAAGCTGCGCTGAACTATTCGAAGCAGCGCAAGCAGTTCGGCCGCGCCATCAGCGACTTTCAGGCGATCCAGTGGAAGCTGGCCGACATGGCGACAGAAATCGACGCGGCCCGCCTGCTCACGTTCCGCGCCGCATCCATGAAAGACGCCGGTTTGAAGACCACGCTTGAGTCCTCAATGGCGAAGCTTTTCGCCAGCGAAGTTGCCGTCAAGTGCGCGAACGAAGGTGTGCAGATCCACGGCGGATACGGATTCATTAAAGATTATCCTGCAGAAAAGTATTATCGCGACGTGAAACTATGCACCATCGGCGAGGGAACGAGCGAGATCCAGCGATTGGTGATTGCCAGGCAGTTGCTGAAGGATTAGCTCGTGAGCGCCTAGCTTCTACTTACGCATTCGATTTTCGCAACGATCGCAGCGACAGGCAGGCCAATCAGCGGGAGTATTGTGACGTGATTCCGCGAGCGAAATGAACCGACGGTAGAAACCGACACGGGAAATGGTCCGCTTTTTACGTTCACGCTAGCGCCGCTGGGGAACACGATGGCGAATGCAGCCTTTGCGGTACAAATTGAAGACCGCGCTGTGCCGCTTGTACTTCTTGGGATTGAACGGCTTCATTGCTCCTGTGCAAAAGAACGCCGGGGCATTCCATTTGATCTTTTGCCAATCTCGTGGTCTGTGCTCAGAATGATCTGGCGCAGCCCTTCGACAAATATCTTGAGCGCCTTCATGTAAGCGTTGACTTTCTCGGTTTCAGACGGTTTGGTTAGCGTGTCTTTCGTTGCTTTCATAGTCGCCGATTCCCGCAGTCAGGCAGCCGTCATCTGGTGTGCAACTGTATTAGGCGGCGTTTTGCACCGAGCCAAGCTGTCGGTATTGTCGTGAGTGCCAGCGTAACTGGATACCAATGTTGACCGACCGTTGTGTTCCATGCGGCGGCTGCGCCAAGCGTGCTTACTATCAGTCCCAACACACCGGCTAGCAGTGCGTGGCCCATCGGGCGGTTGGGAGCGAGCCGCGCAATCACGTAGCTTGCTATAAGGCCGTAGATCGCGCGGTATGCAGTCGCGAGCAGTAACAGATGGTTGGGCCACCGCTCATTCAGTGCTGGCGCGACCCCAATCGTATGCAACAGAAAATCAGTTCCCACGGAAGAAACGGCTCCGAGTACGATTCCCGCGAGCAGGGCCACGATGCTGCGCCCGAGACGACGAGAACGAACCTGAGGGGCTGTTTGCGTGTTCATTTTCTTACCGTTCATCGGACATTTGTGATTTCAGGAGCTCTGCTACTCGGTCATACCCTACGACACCGTGCTTCATTTGCGAACTGCCAAGTGTATAGGTTCCTCCTGTTTTGCCGATTGCTAATTCCGAGTCCCTGTTGCCAAGTTTCGTGGTTGCCGCTAGGAGAAGTGCTTTCCTTGAACTCGTGCTTTACACTGGAGCCGTTTGAGCTCTCAGCACTCAGATCAAATCTCGGCAATCCGTTCCGGCGATCCTCGCGCGCTCTCCCGCGCGATCTCAGTTGTTGAGAATCATGCGCCTGGCTGGATTGAGCTGCTCAAAGAACTCTTTCCCCACACTGGCAAGGCCCTGACAATCGGCTTGACCGGCGCACCAGGCGCGGGAAAGAGTACGCTGGTCGATGGGTTAGCGAAGCACTATCGGAGGACGAAAAGTTCCCAGCCAACGAAAGCCGCCCATCGAAAAGCTCAGAGCCGGTCGTTCGGTGGGGCATCCGACCTGAGAAGTGGGGCGCCTCCGGACGACCACTGCACGGTCGGAATCATCGCTGTCGATCCCACCAGCCCGTTCACAGGCGGCGCGATTTTGGGTGACCGCATTCGCATGCAGCAGCACTTCTCCGATCCCGGAATCTACATCCGCAGTATGGCGACGCGTGGTTCGCTAGGCGGCCTGGCGCGCACGACTGCCGATGTCGCTCTTGTGCTCGACGCCGAGGGGCGTGACGTTATTCTGATTGAAACCGTTGGCGTCGGTCAGGACGAGATTGATATCGTTCGTCTCGCGGACGTCACGATTGTGATCCTCGTGCCTGGCATGGGTGATGACGTGCAGAGCATCAAAGCGGGAATCATGGAAATCGCAGACATTTTTGTCATTAACAAGGTCGACCGCGAGGGCGCGGAACGCATGGAACGAGAGATTCGGGCTATGCAGTCACTCGCAACCCGCGCAGATAGCTGGACTCCGCCGATAGTGAAGACGGTCGCTACCGAAGGCAGCGGCATCAAGGAATTGACTGATGCCATTGCAGGATACGAGTCGCACATGCGAGAGCGTGGCCTGCTCGCCCGCCGTAGAGTTCAGAATTGGGAGGCGCGGCTGATGGAGATGCTTCGCGATTCGATTCTGCAAAGGGTCGAAGCTGTCATGTCTGATGGGGAGCTTTCACGCTTGGCCTCTGAGATCGCGGAGCACAAGCGAGATCCATACTCGGTCGTAGAGGAGATTGAAGAAAGAGTTCTCTCGCGATGAGACTTGTGACGCGGCAGGACTCCTGTGCACTACTCTCGTTCGAAGGCGCTCCGGTTGCCGCTGAAAGGACTGTGGGCAACGGCTCCCATCAGCACGCGGCGCAGCCGGTTTCGGCTTTCTAGATCGATGTTTACGAACTCAAATCCCACTTCGTTCACGTGAGCGCGCCGCAGTACAACCTGCCCGCGAATGTGACGCATGCCTACAACCATGTCGATATCGGCGTCCGAGCCCACGCGGAGCGTGTCTTCCTTCGTTCCCATGCCTCCGCCCAGGCTCATCTCGTGAACTGAAATCATTGACTTCCCCCATGAGCTGCTTATGGTCGCAATAATGGGCTTCTTCAATGAGACGCGTTCATAGCGCCGCTGGCGTACCCAGGGGCATGCTGGCGCCGCGTCCAACGGGCCAATTGCGAGTTCTCCCGGTTCGAGGCTGCTGTCGGCCATGATCTGCGTGGCATAGCCTACATCGATCTTTGCCAGGGCCTGCGCCGCCGCGATTCGCAGCTCGCGGTGGTGCTGCCACTTGAACATCCGCTTGGCTTCAAACAGACCTTTGAGGATGGGGATCGCATCCGGTTCCCGCAATCTGCCCAGTGCTTCGATGGCTTTCAGTTGAAGCAACGGCGAGCGCCCCTGCGCCTCCCCAGCTGCTGCCATCACGATCAGAGGCGGCGCAGCGCTGCGATCACCGCTCATGCCAATCTCATCGAGTGCCTGCGGAATGACCACGGGATGGAGCAGTTCGAGAATTTCCAACAGCGTGCGGCCGCGATCAGTTGCAGCGCCGTAAGCGATCTGGCGAACAATCAGGTCATGATAAAACCGGTGCAATTGGGGAAGGCGATTCGGCAACAGCTCCAGCAGGGTCGAAACGTCGAGCCGGCTCATCAGGCCAACGGAAGAAACCGCCAGCCGCTCCGGCCCTGTGCCCAACATTTCGCGAAGGTAGCCATGAGCTCCGCTTCCGATCTCGTGTACCAATTCCACAATTCGATCGCACTCTTCGCGTCGCATCGCGCGAAAGAAGCGTTCGGACAAGTGCTCAGCTGCCGCCTGCGAGTTCCGCCGCAGTACTCCGACCAGGTCGGCATTGAATTGCTGCTGCTTTAGGGCATCTTCGATAAACTCGGGGAGCCGGCCGGCAATTTCGATGCGCGAGCGCAACTCTCTTTCGAGCGCTGGCCGCCGACCTGCAACGTAGTCCATCGCTTCGCAGGTCATGGCAACCGCGCGGTACTGTTTGCGCTGCGCAGCTTCTGAACTCAAACGGACGAATGCGGCGCTCAACAGGGCTTCCACTTCAGGGTTCGCTTCCTTGGCAATCGCATTTCCCAGCTTCTGAGCCGTTTCACCGAGGACGCCTCCACCAACCACTGCGAACAAATCAGAAAGCTGTGCGATTCCATCTGCTACGCGCGAACGATAATCTGTGTCATTCGAATTTACGGCTGAGGAATAGCTCGCAAGGATGGCGGAGGCCGTCTCTCGATCACCCCGCTGGACAAGCAGTTCTACATACTGGCGTACATTGCGCGCGGGAACGCAGGCGGCATCTTCTGATAGCAGCGCCTTCTTCTTGCTGGTCTCAGGCAGTTCCGCCCAGAAAGTCCGGTCGAGGATGTCAGCATGGGACTCCACCAGCATTCCCGCCTTGCTCATCTTCTCTTCGTGGACCTGCAGAATTCTTCGCAGATTGCCCATCTGCTCGCTCATTTGTTCGAGCAGTTGGTGCACGGCGTTCACTTTCAGATCACCGCTTTCAAAGCGCTCCAGGGCATACCGGATCGCCATCTGTTCGGCGGCCCGCATCAGGATTGGCTTTGAAGCCTTCGGATCCGCTCCAGAACTGGAGAGCTCGTCGAGCAGCATCAGTACCGAATCTTTGATCCTGTCTTCGGTGCGATGCAGTTCCGACCCAATCAACTCCGGCTTTGGCGATGAGCCGCCGCCGAGCTCTCCGAATCGGGTGAGCAAGTGCAGTGCTTGCATCGTCTCTTTGTTATTTAGAAGAAATGGCGCGTTCGTCCATGCGCCTGTCCCGTCAGAATTGTCATTCGAGTTCCCGGCGGGAATTCTTGGAGTTTGCGCTCCCTCGGCTGCGGCAATGACCTGTACCAGCTTTGTAGGATCATTCAGCCAATCCTTCATCTCCGGGCCCAGGGACTGCACGGCGATTTGCGCAGCGGCGGTCATATTGGCGAGTGCCGGATCGGCAGCGACAAACTTCACTTCATTGACACGAATGCTCCCGGTATTGTTGGCGAAAGCATTCTTGATTTGATCTGCCAGATCCTGCGCTTTGGCGCCGCTGAAGGCAAACGCGCGCACAAGTTTTTCAAACTCTTCGGGTGTGACGTCTTTTGTGAACTGAATGCTGGCGAGGCCAGAAGCGGTCAAGAGATTAGCAAATCCGCGCTCCGCCTGCCCGGTTTCAATCGCTACGCCGTCGAGCAGAAGCCGTTCTCCGCTCACGCCGAGCACGAAACTTCCTTTGCCCAGCGGGATCGCATCCTTAAGTTCAGCCCAGGCAACGCCAAACTGGGTTTGTGTGCGCTTGTGATCAAAGCCGTACAGGCGCACGTATTTCACCAGAATATTCAGGCTGTGGATGAAAGGGCGTGCCGAGGCCTGTGTCGCGGATTTGCTTGTGCCGGCGCTTGGAATCGGAGTACTCCCGTGAATTTACTGTTGTTAGCGTAAGCCGAAAGGAACCGCTGCGCATGTTACTGAGGTCATGGGACGTCGGGAGTTCCAGTGTTTCAAGCTGTTGAAAATAAGTGGGCACGAGGCTTTGCTGAAGGTGAACGCATGTCCTTGGCGGTGTGATAGGTGTGATATCCGAGGGGAACGATCTCGGTCAGCCGTGACATTTTCTTCGCGACCTTTGCAGCAACCTTGGCGCACTTTGCGGTAAAGCTTTTAACCGCAAAGATCGCAGAGAAAGTCCGCAAAGGACGCGAAGAAACCGTTAATTTACGTCCGCACTAACCTGGACAAGAGAGAAAAGAAAGTCTTTGAAGTGAGCTGATTAGTCAGCCTGACTTCCGGCAGGTGAAATCTGGCCGGGGGCGGGACGGTGTTTCCGTCTCCACGCCCACCGCATGCGGTCAAGATACAAATAGACAACTGGGGTCGTAAATAAAGTGAGTGCCTGACTTAGAATCAGCCCGCCGACGATCGTGATGCCGAGCGGCTGGCGCAATTCCGATCCCACGCCGGTTCCAAGGGCTAACGGGAGTCCGCCAAGCAAAGCGGCCATGGTAGTCATCAGGATTGGACGAAAGCGCAACATGCAGGCTTCAAAGATTGCGTCCTCTGGAGACTTGCCTTCTTTGCGCTCGGCATCCAGCGCAAAGTCGATCATCATGATCGCGTTCTTTTTCACAATTCCAATCAGAAGAATGATTCCGATCAGCCCCATGACGTTCAGCTCATTGTGAGTAACAAGAAGAGCAAGCAGCGCGCCGACTCCGGCCGATGGCAAGGTGGAAAGTATGGTGATTGGGTGAATATAGCTTTCGTACAAAATGCCGAGCACGATGTACACCGTGAGCAGTGCGGTTGCGATCAGCACGGGTTCATTGGCGAGCGACTCCTGAAATGCCGCCGCCGTCCCCTGAAAGCTGCCGTGAATCGTGGCGGGGAATTGAATTTCATTTTTCGCTGCTTCGATGACCTGAGTTGCCTGTCCTAGTGAAACGCCAGGCGCGAGATTGAACGACATCGTGGTCGAAGGGAATTGCCCCTGATGATTCACAGCCAGCGCGGTATTAGCCGGCCCAAAATGCGCGATGGCGGATAAAGGAACCATCGTTCCATTCGTCGAACCGACGTAGACGGATTCAAGAGCTGCTGGGCTCTCTTGATACTGGGGATCAACTTCCATAACTACGTGATACTGGTTCAGTTGCTGGTAAATGGTTGAGACCTGCCGCTGGCCGAATGCGTCATACAGGGCGTTATCGATCGCTTGGGGCGAAACCCCGAGCCTTGATGCGGTGTCCCGATCGATGGTTACGTTTGCTTCCAAGCCGCGGTCCTGCTGGTCAGTGTTTACGTCGCGCAATTGCGGCAAGGAGCGCAACTTCTGAAGCAGGCGGGGTGCCCACGTGTTTAGTTCCTTCAGGTCTTCACCTTGAAGGGTGTACTGGTATTGCGCCTGGCTCTGTCGTCCTCCGACGGTAAGGTCTTGCGACGACTGCATGAAAAGCGTAGCCCCCGGCACCTTGGCTAGTTTAGGGCGCAACTCGCCGATTACCTGATCCGATGTTTTCGTTCGCTCCTTGCCCTTGGGCTTCAGCGTGATAAATAGCCGACCCTGGTTTCTCGCCGTGTTGCCGCCTGCGAACCCAACCACGGTCTGAACATTTGGATCCTGCATCACAATACTCACGAACTGCTCCATCTTTTCTTTCATTGCCGGGAACGAGATGTCCTGATCGGCCTGGACCGAACCACCCATCCGGCCGGTGTCCTGTTGAGGAAAGAACCCTTTGGGAACTTGAATGTACAGATAGACAGTTAGGCAAGCTGTAGCGATTGTGATTGCCAGCGTCAAAGGCTGGTGGCGCAATACCCAGCGCAGGCTCGCGCGATATATCTTGAGTGTCAAATCGAAAATCGCCTGTGAGGAGCGAAACAGTCTGCCGTGCTTTTCCTCTTCGATGGGCTTAAGAATCTGGGCGCACATCATTGGCGTTGTAGTAAGGGAAACAAGTAACGAAACGCCAATCGCAACGCTGAGAGTCACAGCGAACTCGCGAAACAGCCGGCCCACAAGGCCGCCCATCATCAGGATGGGAATGAATACGGCTACGAGTGACGTACTCATCGAGAGCACCGTAAACCCAATTTCTTTTGCCCCCCTGAAAGCCGCCGCGACCGGCGCCATTCCTTTTTCGAGATAGCGGGTGATGTTCTCGAGCACGACGATTGCATCGTCAACTACGAAACCGGTGGAAATCGCGAGCGCCATCAGAGACAGATTGTCGAGGCTATAGTGGAGCAGGTACATCACTCCAAAAGTCCCAATCAGCGAGAGAGGCACTGCAATGCTGGGAATGACGGTGGCGCGGCCGGTGCGAAGAAAGGCGAAGACGACCAGGATCACGAGCGCCACGGAAATCAGCAATGTGATCTCGATATCGTGGACTGACGCGCGAATCGTAGTGGTGCGGTCCATCACCACGTCGAGATGAATGGCCGGAGAGATCGACGCTGCCAGTTGCGGCATCAGGTCGTACACGCGATCGACAGTGTCGATGATGTTCGCGCCCGGCTGCCTAAAAATAATGATGAGCACCGCAGGCTTGCCTTCGGCTGATTTGTCCGTGGTACCGTGCGCCGCGAGACCTATGACGCGTGTGTCAGCGACCGAGTCCTGTACGTTGGCAACATCACTGAGCCGAACCGCAGCGCCGTTCTTGTAGGTGACGATGAGCGGGCGATATTTATCCGCGGTTTTAATTTGATCATTGGCGCGGATTGTCCAGGCATTCTGCTCGTCGGACAAGCTGCCCTTCGCGCTATTTGCGTTGGTGCCGCTGAGCGCTGTTCGGACAGCGTCCAAGCCGATACCGAGATTGTTCAGCAGATTCGGATTCACTTCCGCGCGGACCGCCGGCTGCGCCGCGCCGCCAACGAACACCTGACCGACGCCACTTACCTGCGCCAGCTTTTGCGCCAACACGGAGTCAGCGGCATCGTACATGTCAGGCAGCGTGATCGTGTCCGAAGTCAACGAGACGATGAGAATCGGCGCGTCAGCGGGGTTCACCTTGCGATACCACGGGTTCCCCGGCAAATAAGAAGGCAGATTACTTCGAGCTGCATTGATCGCTGCCTGGACATCGCGACCGGCTGCATCGATATTTCGACTCAAGTCAAACTGCAGGACGATTCCAGTCGAGCCGATCTGGCTCGAGGACGTCATCTGGTTCACGCCCGCGATTCGTCCGAACTGTCGCTCGAGGGGCGTAGCGACGGCCGAGGCCATAGTCTCCGGACTCGCGCCGGGTAACGATGCTGAAACTTGAATCACCGGATATTCGACCTGCGGCAGCGGCGCGACGGGCAACATTTGGAACGCAAGAATCCCGGAAAGCAGAAGGCCGGCCGTCAACAGCGAAGTGCCGACTGGCCGCTTTATAAATGGGGAGGAAACGCTCAATGCTAGTCTCCGGTGACGGGCTGCTCCTCGACTTGGCGGAATCCGACGCCTGAGAACCGCTGGGAGAGTCGATCAAACCAGAGGTAGACAACCGGAGTCGTATAGAGCGTGAGCAGTTGGCTGAGTAGCAGACCACCCACAATCGTGATTCCAAGCGGATGCCGAAGTTCCGAACCTGTGCCCGTGCCCAGCGCCAGCGGCAATCCGCCGAACAATGCCGCCATAGTGGTCATCATGATCGGACGGAAACGGAGCAGGGAAGCCTGATAGATGGCTTCCTGCGGCGATTTATGCTCATCGCGCTCTGCCTCGAGCGCGAAGTCAATCATCATGATGGCGTTCTTCTTCACGATTCCGATGAGCAGGATGATTCCGATCAAGCTCACCACTCCGAGATCGTTGCCAGTGATTAGCAGGGCGACCAGCGCACCAACTCCTGCCGACGGAAGCGTCGACAGAATCGTGATTGGGTGAATGTAGCTCTCGTACAAAACGCCAAGCACTATGTACACAGTAATAATTGCAGCCAAAATCAATAGCGGTTCGCTTGAGAGTGAATTACGGAATGCGGCGGCTGTACCCTGGAAGCTGGTGTGAATGCTCGCCGGCATGTGAATCGCAGCTTCTGCGGCATCAATGTCCTTGGTCGCCTGACCGAGCGATGCTCCCGGAGCGAGGTTGAAAGATAGTGTTACAACTGGGAACTGCCCCTGGTGATTAATCGCCAGGGTCGCGTTGGATCGCTCGACATGGGTGAACGCAGAAAGCGGAACCTGCGTGCCAGTATTTGATTTCACATACAGGTTGTTCAGCGAGCTGGGGTCCTTCTGAAATGCCGGATCAACCTCGAGCACCACGTGATACTGATTCAGCTGTGTGTAAATGGTCGAGACTTGGCGCTGGCCGAAGGCGTCGTACAAAGTGGAATCGATTTGTGCCGGCAGGATGCCCAGCCGCGATGCTGAATCGCGGTCGATCACCAGGTCCGCTTGCAAGCCGCCGTTCTGCAGATCACTGGCAATATCGGTCATCGAGGGAGCTGAACGAAGCTGCTGTATGAGCCGCTGCGACCAGTCGGCGAGCTCCGTAGCGTCTGTGTCTTCCATCGAGTATTGGAATTGCGTGCGGCTGACGCGGTCTTCGACCGTGAGGTCCTGGACTGGTTGCATGAACAGCGTTATGCCCGGGACATGCGATAACGGACCCTGCAGGCGCCGAATGATTTCAGACGCAGTCGAATTGCGCTCGTCGCGCGGTTTCAGGTTGATCTGAATGCGCCCGCTGTTCATAGTCATGTTCGTGCCGTCGATTCCGATGAATGACGACAGGCTGGCCACATCGCGGTCCTGCAAGATCACGCGCGCGAGTTGCTGCTGGCGTTGTGACATCGCCGCGAAGGATACGTTCTGCGGCGCTTCGGAAATTCCAAGGATTACGCCCGTGTCTTGAACAGGGAAGAAACCCTTAGGAACGAAAATGTAGAGAAGAATGGTGAACACCAGGGTGGCTGCGGTCACCAGCAATGTCGCGGTTTGATGTCCCAACACCCACTTGAGCGTACGGCCGTAGAATTGAATGACCCGCTCATAAACCCGCTCTGACCATTTATAGAAACGCCCTTCCTGTTCTTCGCCTTTCGTTTTCAATAGCCGCGAGCTCATCATTGGTGTGAGCGTAAGGGAGACAATCGCAGAAACCAGGATGGTCACAGCCAGAGTCACTGCGAATTCGCGGAAGAGGCGGCCAACGATATCGCCCATGAAGAGGAGCGGAATCAAAACTGCAATTAACGAAACCGTCAGCGAAACGATAGTGAAGCCAATTTGTCCAGCACCTTTCAATGCGGCATTGAGCGGAGTGTCGCCAGCTTCGAGGAACCGATCGATGTTCTCGATCATGACTATGGCATCGTCGACCACGAAGCCGGTTGAAATAGTCAACGCCATCAGAGTGAGATTGTTCAGACTGTACCCGAGCAGGTACATCACCCCGAATGTCCCAACGATCGACAAGGGCACCGCGACGCTGGGAATGATCGTGGCCCGCCAGTTCCGCAAGAAAACAAAGATCACCAATACGACCAGCACGATCGTCAGGGACAGTTCGAACTCGACATCTTTGACCGAAGCTCGAATGGTCTCGGTTCGATCCGTCAAGACAGAAACTCGCACGGCCGCGGGAAGCGAGGCTTGAAGCTGCGGCAACAGGCGCTTGATCTTGTCGACGACGCTGATGATGTTTGCGCCGGGCTGGCGCTGAATATTCACGATGACCGCAGGAGTAAGAGTCGAGCCTTGGCCCATCCACGCGGACTGAAAGCTGTTTTCTACGCCGTCGAAAATGTGGGCGATATTGTCCAGGCGCACCGGCGCGCCGTTGCGATACGCAATTACGATCGGTGCGTACTCATAACCTGCCAGTAGCTGGTCGTTCGAGCCGATAGTGAATGATTGCCGCGGCCCGTCTAATGTTCCCTTGGCCTGGTCAACGTTCGCCGCTGCAAGCGCGGTGCGAACATCTTCGAGACTCAGTCCATATGCGGCGAGGGCGGTCGGGTTCGCTTGAATGCGCACGGCGGGTTTTTGCCCACCGCTGATTGACACCAGGCCCACGCCCGTGACCTGCGAGATTTTCTGCGCTAGTTGTGTATCGGCCAGGTCTTGAACCTTGGGGAGCGGAAATGTGTCTGAGGTCACGGCCAGCGTCATGATTGGCGCATCAGCCGGATTTACCTTGCTGTAAATTGGAGGATTGGGCAGATCGACAGGAAGATAGGTTCCAGAAGCGTTGATCGATGCCTGGACTTCCTGCTCCGCGATGTCAATATTCTGATCGAGATTGAATTGCAGCGTGATGACCGAAGCGCCTAGCGAACTGGTCGAGGTCATCTGGCTCAGGCCCGGGACTTGACCAAACTGCCGCTCCAGCGGGGCCGTGACGGATGAGGCCATTACCGTTGGGTCGGCTCCGGGATAGAACGTCATTACCTGGATGGTGGGATAGTCGACCTCGGGCAAGGCTGAAACCGGCAGCTGCCGGTAAGCGACGATACCAACCAGCAAAACTCCGACCATTAACAGCGATGTCGCAACCGGCCGGAGAATAAAAAGCCGTGACGGATTCATTGCGAAGAGGTCCCGCGATTCTGTTTGCCTGTCTGAGCTGGCGGCGCATCTCGCCGTGCGCGCTGCGCCTGATCCTGTCTTGTGTCCTGTTGAGCGTTGAGAGAATTCTGGTTCTGACTCTGTTGTTCGTCTTCGGCGTTCCGCTGTTCCTGTTGTGTGTGCGGTTCTACCCGGCTGCCCTGCTGCAGCTTGTCCTGTCCGTCAGTCACGACAATTTCATCGGGCGTGATGCCGCTTGCGATTGCGCTCAGATTGCCCTGCGTCACTGAAACATTTACCGGCCGCACTTCAACCGTCTTGTCTGGCTTCATCACATAGACGAAGTTTCCCTGGGGCCCATGTTGCACCGCGACCGACGGGACCACGGTCACGTTCCTTCGAGTCTCCAAGAGGAGGTGAACATTAACAAACTGATTGGGCCACAATGCATTCTCTTTATTTTCGAAGACTGCCTTCAACCGACCGGTTCCTGTTGTCTGGTCAATCTGGTTGTCGATTGTGAGCAGTTTGCCGGTAGTCAGCTTGGTTGTGTCATCGCGACTGTAGGCGTCCACTTCCAATGTGCGTTTACTCATGTGTTGCGCCACGCTCGGCAGTTCGTCTTCAGGAAGAGTAAAGACCGCGGTGATTGGCTGGAGCTGCGTGATGACCAGCAGGGGATTCGTATCGGATGCATGCACGATGTTTCCGGGATCGACCAGCCGCAATCCGATTCGTCCTTCCACCGGCGCAGTGATGTGGCAATACACAAGATTCAACTTAGCGCTGTCGACTGCCGCCTGATCATTCCGCACAGCACCGTCAAGTTGATCGACCGTTGCTAACTGCGTGTCTACCTGCTGCTGCGACATTGCGCCGGAATTTTGCAGCAGGTCTTTGTATCTCTGATAGTTCAACTTCGCGTCTCGCAAGCTCGCTTGATCTTTGAAGAGCTGCGCTTGCGCCTGCTCGAGAGCAACCTGGTAGGGCCGTGGATCGATGACTGCCAGCAGCTCACCTTTTTTTACGAACTGGCCTTCTTTGAATCGAACATCAACCAGTTGGCCATCGACCCGGCTTCTCACGCTGACCGTGTAGTACGCAGAGATCGAGCCGAGACCGGATAAATAGATGGGCAAGTCCTGCTGCTTGGCAGAAGCGACGGTAACTTGAATCGCCTGCCCCGCGCCTGCCCCGCGAGTGGCCGCCGAAACTTTGGAATTAGGATTTGGTCCGGAACACGCCGCAAAAAAGAGCGACAAAGCAATCAAAGTGCAGAGTACCGCAGACCGCAAAAACTCCCGTTTGGTTCTCAGGAGATGAACACTCATCGTGTGAACCCGCCTCCGCGTGGACAGTGCGCCTGTATCTTAAATAATCGAAACAATAATCGAAACCGAACTTGCTCAACCGTATGCTTGATTAGCATAAGGGTTTGATGTGCCGCCAAGTAGATCGTCATCAGAGGTTTACAAAAATTTACCTGCTGCTCGGAACAGATCACGCGGAGCCAGGAACGTGGCACAACCGGCCCCGCTCGCGTATATTGATCGCCCAATCTCCGAATGGCCAATTCCGTGATCATCCGCGATATCGAGTCTTTAGGCGAACTCGAGCGAGTGTTGCGCCTGGAAAAGGAAGTCTGGGGTTTGGCGGACGCTGATGTTACGCCACTCACTCTAGCTATTGCGCTCCGCGCAGCCGGAAGCATCGTTATCGGCGCGTTCGATGGGTCTGGACTGGTTGGATTTGCGCTGGCGTTCCCCAGCCTTGAACAGGGTAGAGTGAGCTTTCATTCGCACATGCTTGCCGTCCACCCTTCGCGGCGTGAGCACGGGTTGGGATACCGCCTGAAATTGGCGCAACGGGAGCGTGCGCTGGCGCTTGGCGTCAAGGAAATGACGTGGACGTTTGATCCCTTGCGCAGCACGAATGCGCATCTCAATTTCGCGAAACTAGGTGTGATCTCCAATAGCTACAAGGTTGATTTCTACGGGCCTCAGACGTCGAGCCCTTCACATACTAACGGTACGGATCGCTTGTGGCTGACCTGGCAAATGGACAGTTTACGAGTGCGAGACCGGCTGAACGGCAAACGTTCAGCCGCCGAGGTACTGGACGCGCTCAAGCATCTGGAGCCGCTCGTGCGTTTTAACGGGGACGGGCGGCCTGCTGAAGCTGATTTGCAGACTGCACTGTCCCGGCAGAGGATTGCGATTGAAATTCCAGGCGATATCGACCGAATCGAGCATGAACAGAAGGACCTGGCCCGCGAGTGGCGCATGGCGACGCGTCGTGCATTTACGGAGGCATTGAAGTCGGGATTTGTAGTTAGAGAATTCTGCCGCTCAATTAGAGGGCAACAAGGGCCGGGAGCATATCTGTTGGAACGAGAATCGTGAGTTTTTTGGAAATTGTTTGCCAACGGCCACCGGCGGACATGGTGTCGAGACGAAGCGACTAACGACCCTTCAGAAACGGATTCGACTCGCGTTCGGCGCCAATCGTGGTCAGCTGACCGTGGCCGGGAATGACCGTAGTTTCGTCTGGTAGGGTCAGGAGTTTTCCATGAATTGAATCGATGATCTTTTCAAATGATCCTCCAGGTAAGTCCGTCCGCCCAATGCTGCCGGAAAACAACGTGTCGCCGGCGATCAATTTCTTTTCGGAAGGAAAATAAAGGCAGACGCTGCCTTCCGTATGTCCAGGTGTATGCATGACATTGGCTAGCAATGAGCCCGCCTGCACCGTGTCCTGCTCGCCGACGCTTTGATCAATTTCAATCTTTCCGGGTGACTGCATCCCAATCCACGCGGCTTGCACGTCCATCATCTTTAGCAGCGCGTAATCGTTCTGATTCAGAAGAATCGGCGCGCCTGTCGCCTGCCTGAGCTTCATCGCGCCACCGACGTGGTCAATGTGGGCGTGGGTGATCACGATCTGTTTAACCGTGAGTTTTTGCTTCTGAACGATGGCGAGAATGTCTGCAATATCGTCGCCGGGGTCGATGACCATCGCTTCGCGCGAAGTGTCATCGCCGATGATTGAGCAATTGCATTGAAGAGGACCGACGGGGAGGATTTCGTGGATCATCGAAGAAAGCTGTGAGCTATGAGCGGCGAGCAAACATCGAGCTCAGATGTTGAAAGCTGACTGCTCATTGCTCACGGCTCGGTGCTACTTTTGAGGAGTGGTGTTCCCTGGTTTTGCCGGCGCACTCGACGTATTCCCCAGCACCGATTTCGCCCCCGTTTTCCGCGAGGCGACGATAGAAAGCGTGATCGAAGTCAACATGAAAATCACCGCGCACCAGGTCGTTGCCTTGGTCAGCACCGTTGCCGCGCCACGAGGACCGAAAGCAGTCTGGCTACCCTGACCGCCGAAGGCAGCGGCAATATCCCCGCTCTTACCGCTCTGCAGCAGGACGACGATGATCAGAAATAAGCAAACAAAAATGTGAATCAGAGTAATGAGTGTAATCATGAATCAGAGCCTTTGGATGTTTCCGTAATTCGCTCGAATGTATGGTGCGGAAGGGGGGACTTGAACCCCCACGCCTTTCGGCGCCACCCCCTCAAGATGGTGTGTCTGCCAATTCCACCACTTCCGCTAAGTTCCGCAGCTGCAATCGTTTCGGGATCGTAGAAGGGAAGACCGTTCGCAGCCGGCTACTGCAAGCTTACACTGCGCAGGGAGAGAAGTTCAAGCTGAGCTGGCGACCGGGTGACGTAACGTTGATTGTGTAAAAAGCGAGAGGGTGTAAGTTGGCTTTGCCTGACAAGCGAAGCCGTTCCTGGAAAGGAGACCTACACCCGATGGCGAAGATAATCCGGATCGAG